>FLNV01001013.1_pt1 | contig 278032 bp, 314 predicted proteins | sample 1140351 | NCBI WGS metagenome assembly FLNV01 (sample SAMEA3878207, study PRJEB12797) | bioreactor metagenome | biome: Moose rumen | place: Sweden | collected 2011-10 | reverse complement strand
TATGTGTTTTGGTGATTCTTTAAATGATCTATCTATGTTTCAAACTTGTGCTTATAAAGTTGCTATGAAAAACGGGAGTAATGAATTAAAACAAATGGCAACACATATAACAGAATATGATAATAATCATGATGGGGTTGCAAAATTTATGGAAAAACATTTATTGTAGAAAGACACACACTTTGTGTCTTTTTTCATATATTACAATAGAGGTGTGGTATATGAAAAAAGTAATCATAGATAGTGGTCATGGTGGAAATGATAGCGGAGCAAGTGGAAATGGTATTGTTGAAAAAGATTATACATTAAATATTTCGGAGTATATTCATGAACGTTTAGATGAACTTGGTGTAGAAAATGTTATGGTTCGTACAGGAGATGAAACTTTAGAACCTAGTGATCGTATTAAAAGAATACTTAGTTTTTATGGGAATGGTTCAGATGTATTATTAGTTAGTAATCATATAAATGCTGGTGGAGGAGAAGGATCTGAAATCATATACGCATTACGTAATAATGATAAGTTTAGTAAGATGATTGCTGATGAATTAGAAAATAATGGTAGAACAGTCAGAAAGTATTATCAAAGAAGGTATCCTAGTGATACTAGTAAAGATTATTATTTTATACACAGAAATACTGGGAATATAGAAGCAGTTATAGTTGAATATGGTTTTTTAGATAATAAAAATGATGCAGAATTATTAAAAAAATATTGGAGAGATTATGCGGAAGCTGTTGTTAAGGCTATATGTAATTATTTAGGAGTTCCTTATACTTATGATGGAATTATGGATAATCCTAATTATTATATTGTTCAAAAGGGAGATAGTTTATGGAGTATTTCTAAAAAATATAATATTACAGTTGATGAGATAAAAAAATTAAATAATTTGAGTAGTAATATGTTGCAAATTGGTCAAAAATTACTTATTAATGATACTAGTTCAAGTACAGATGTAGGTTTATATTATACAGTCAGTAAAGGTGATACTTTATATGGTATTGCGAATAAATACAATATGTCTGTAGATGAATTGAAAAAGATTAATAATCTTACAAGTAATTCTTTAAGTATAGGACAGAAATTATTGGTTCAGGGAAGTAAGAATCTAGAATATGATATTTATACTGTTCAACCTGGAGATAATTTATATCAGTTAGCTAGTAAGTATAATATTTCTGTTGATAAATTAAAAGATATCAACAACTTATCATCTGATGTGATTGTTGTTGGTCAAAAGTTATTAGTACCTTTAGAAAAGAGTATAACTACTTATATAGTAAAAAATGGTGATACATTATATAGTATTTCAAGATTATTTAATACTACTGTTACAGATATTATTAATTTAAATGATTTGAAGACTACTAATCTTAGTGTAGGTCAGAAGTTATTAATACCATAAATAACTTCTTTTTTCTTTTTTGTTAAAAACATATTGACAAACCAATGTGTTTTTAATATAATGTTAATAACAAAAAGAAATTTTTGTTAATATTTTACTTTTTTGTTATTAACAAAATGATAAAAAGAAAGAAGGAGAATTATGAAAAAAGTAAGAAAAGAAATAGGAGAGATGGAAAAAGCTTTATTCTTAATTGATATGAATGTTGGCTTTTGTGAGAAAGGGAATTTGGCTGATCCTACAATAAAAAATATAGTACCAAACATCATTCCTATTATTAGAAAGATTTTGGAAAGTGGTGAAGGTTTTTTTGTAGTTAATGATAAACATAATCAAAATAGTGTGGAGTTAAAAAGATATGCAAATCATTGTATGGGTGATGAAGAATCAAAAACTATTAAAGAATTAGCTATTTATGAACAATATGCTAATCGTTTGTTTTATAAGAATTCTACATGCGCGTTATTTGCTCCTGGAATGATGGATATGTTACTTCAAATGACAAATTTGAAAGAAGTTATTTTAACAGGTTGTTGTACGGATATTTGTATTCAAAATTTTGCAATTGCATTACGTAATTTCTTCGATGAAATGAATATGGATATTGATATTATCGTTCCTAAGAATGCAGTTGAAACATTTCATATTCCAGAAGTACATGATAGAACAGTTTATAATCAGATGGCTTATGATGTTATGGAAAATACTGGTGTTAAACTTGTTAAAACTTTTAGAAAGTAGGTGTTAATATGACATATAATGAAAACTTATTATTTCGCTTCTTAAAAATTAAACTTAATGAATCTTTTCATTTGAATGAAGAGATTACAAAGGGTTTTGGAGATGTTGCTATTATTAAAAGGAATGGTTATTATGAACATTATATAGTTGATAGATCTTTAAAATATGATTTTAAAAAATTTTATAGTTTCAATTCTCTTGTGCAATTTGTTGCTGAGTATTATAGTAATGATAGAGAGGAATATGATTTTATTATGAGTATGATGGAAGAAAAAGAAAGAAATTTGACAATGATGACTGATTTTTATGAGTTAACAATGGGAGAAACGTATTTTAAATCAGGAAAAAAAGATGAGATTGCTGTTTTTGATGCCTTTTTTAGAAAAAATCCACTAGGAGGTGGATATGGTATCATGGGTGGTGTTGATCGTATTATTCAATTTATTGAAAATGTTCATTTTACTGAGAGTGATATTGAATATTTACGTAATACAAAACAATTTAGTGAAGAATTTTTGTCTTATTTAAAAAATTTTCATTTTACTGGTAATATATATGCTATTCCAGACGGAACTCCAATATTTGCAAATGAGCCAATTGTGACTGTAAAAGCACCTATTATAGAGGCTCAATTGATTGAAACTATATTATTAAGTTATTTGAATGCTAATATTCTATATACAACTTCAGCTAGAAGAGTGGTTGAAGCTGCTGGTAATATAGGAATTATGGAATTTGGAGCTCGTAGAGCATTAGGACCTGAAACTGCTGTTGAAGCAAGTAAGTGTGCAATGATAGCTGGATGTGTTGGAACTAGTAATGTTCTAGCTGGACAAGAATATGGTTTTCCTGTATTAGGTACAATGGCTCATAGTTTAGTACAAGAAGCTGATTCTGAATATGATGCGTTCTTAAATTATGCTAAGGCATATCCTAATAATTGTGTTCTGCTTGTAGATACATATGATGTCTTAAAAAGTGGTGTTCCAAATGCTATTCGTGTTGCGAAAGAATATTTAATTCCTAATGGATACGAATTAAAAGGAATTCGTATTGATAGTGGAGATTTAGCTTACTTGTCTAAAGAAGCTAAGAGAATGTTTACTGAAGCTGGTTTACCAAATGTAAAGGTTACATTATCTAATGGCTTAAATGAAACAACTATTGAATCATTAAAAAGACAAGGAGCTGTTATTGATTCTATAGGTTTAGGAGATAATATAGTTTTACCAGATCAAGCTAGAGTAGGATGTGTTTATAAAAATGTTGCTATTAAGAAAGATAAAGTGTTCTTATCTAGAATTAAGGTAAGTAATGAAAGTGCTAAGGCAATTACTCCGGGATTTAAAAGAGTATATCGTTTTTATGATCAAGAAACAGGTTATGCTTTAGGAGATGTTATTGCGTTACATGATGAGAATATACCTAAGGATAAATATACTTTGATTGATCCAAATAACGAAGCTAATCAATGTACAATTAAAAATTATATTGTTAAAGAGTTGCAAGAGACAATTATTGAAAAAGGAAAAGTTGTTTATAAAGATCCGGATTGGAAGGAAAAACAAAAGTATTGTAATGAGCAGATGAGAACATTATATCCGGAAGTAAAACGATTAGAAAATCCTCATGGATATTATGTAGATTTATCTAGGAAATTGTTAGATTTGAAGAAAAAATTAATCTTAGAAGCAAAGAATACTAAAAGTGACGATAAAATTGTTTTGAGAAAGAAGGGTAATCATGGAATTTAATGCTAAGGAACATACTAATAGAATTATAGAATTTATTCAGAATTATTTTAATGAAAACCATTTGGGTGGAGTAATCATTGGTATTAGCGGAGGAAAGGACTCAGGAGTAGTTGCTGGATTATTTACTAAGGCATTAGGTCCTGAAAATATTGTTGGAGTTACTATGCCTTGTCATAGTCATTCAACAGATGCAACAGATGCAAAACTAGTTTCTGACAAATATGGATTTAAATTAATTAATATGGATTTAACAAGTGTATATGATGAATTTGAAAGACAGGCAAAATTAATAGATGATTATGTTGTTAGTGAAGATAGTGAGATTAATTTAAAACCTAGATTACGTATGTCTACTCTTTATTATTTGGCTCAGATGTATAGCAAAAAAGATGGAAAACCTTATATAGTTGCGGGAACGGGCAATAAATGTGAGATTTTTGTTGGATATTTTACTAAAGGTGGCGATGGAGTTAGTGATATTAATGTTCTTGCGGATTTAACTGTTGATGAAGTTATTCAAATTGGAGAAGTTTTAGAGGTGCCTGAACAGGTTTTGTATAAAGCACCAAGTGATGGTTTAAGTGGAAAAACTGATGAAGATAAATTAGGAGTTACATATTCTGATATTGCTAAAGTTATTAATGGACAGCCTGTTGAAGAAGATATAAAAGAAAGAATAATGAAGAAACATAAAGCAAATGAACATAAATTTCATATTGCTACTTATCAGAAGTCTTTATAATTATGGTATAATAATTAGGGTGGTATGATGAGAACTAACGAAGAAATTATTGAAGATAGTAAAAATAATTTTCAAGTAAAATCTATGGAATTAATATCTTCTTATCGAGATGGATATATAGGAAAAGATGTATATCAAGTTACGTTAAATAATGGTTTAGTAAGAAAGATGGATCGAATTATTAAGGCAGGAGGAAATGGAGATGCGGTTATTATTCTTCCTGTTACAACAGATGAAAAATATGTTGTTATTGTAGAATCTAGACCTAATATTAAGAATGGAATTGCTATTGAATTTCCTGCTGGTATGGTAGATCCTGGAGAGGAACCTATTGTAGCGGCAAAAAGAGAATTACTTGAAGAAACAGGATATTCTTGTAAAAATATTATTGAAATGGAAAATCATTTTCAGGATCAAGGGTGTAGTAATGCAATTATACGTATATTTCTGGCAACTGGTTGTGAGAAAATATCTGATCAGCGATTAGATGACACGGAATCAATTCGTTATATGGAAATGACATATGAAGAAATTAGTGATATGGTTTTGAATGCAGATACTAATAGAATTGGAATGAATGACTCTGGAAGTAAATTGGCATTTATGGCGTATACATTAAAATATAAAAATAAAAATTTATAACGTTTGTTATAAATTTTTTTGTTGACATGTTATAATATAGAAGAATAGGAGAGATGGCTATGATAGATGGAGCATCTTTATTAGGATTGTCATCTAATAATATTACAAATACTGTTCGTTATAATAACGGAACTATGTATTCCATTAAAAGTGGTAGTTTTTCTGGAGTAGTATATGTACCTGATGAAGTAGATCAAAACACTTCTGCTTTTTTATATTATCCAGGTTCTGGAGGATCAGGAAATGATGCTAAAATGATTCGATCTTATATTGAAAATGGTGAGCCGAATCAAATTATTATTTATTCTAATGATGCATATTCTCCTAGATCAGATTCTGGAAGCTTTTATCTAAATATGATTAATAGTATTGGACAGAGTAATGGAGTAGAAATTAATAATGTTGATGTTATGGGATTTAGTGCTTCTGGTCCAGCTACTTATCAAACTATACTAAATATGGCAAAAACAAATCCTGATGTAGGTGGATACTCAGCTATTTTTAATGATGTTGTAGGTTTTTCTGTTTCAAATGAAGATATTGAGGCTTTGAAAAATGCTAATGTACATCTTATGTTTATAGAACCATCGGGAACTTTTAATAATGAAACTGTTAAATTAGCTCAAGGTGGAGTTGATGTTATTGTAGCACATTGTCCTGGTTCTCATGGAGCTCATGTTACGATTAATAAGGAAATATTAACGAATGGAATTATCCCTTATTTATCTGGAGAACTGGATTCTTTAGGTGGTAGTGATTATTATTCTTTTTATAAATATGATTCTTCTACTGGAAAATGGTATCAAATATCTATTGATGATATTGCAGAATCGTTTGCAGATATTGAAGTTGTTGATAGTCCTTTCCGTTATTATGATAAATTGAAAGGATTAGCAGATATTCAATCTAATAACTCTTTTATTCAAAGTTCGATGAATGAAATTAGAGGATTGATACGTAATTCAGATTTTTTAAGTAATACTTCTTTTGAAGAATCTTATTCTAGTACTACTCAGATACCAAATTCAGAAAGTGAATTGGGGCAAGCTTTTTTTACTGAATGTGCTTATCTGTTAAATTGTTTACAGAAAGATACTGTTGCTATTGCCAAAATTGGGGATACTATTAAAGAATTAAATGAGACTTCAGAAAAAGAGTCAAAATCATTAAATGATTCTGTAAATTATTATTCTAATAATTCTGTTTCAACTAGTTATACGCCTACTTCTACTAATTATTCTGCACCTTCTTTTCCAACTTTGAATACTACGTCATTAACTACTGATATTCAATCAGAAGACACAGATAAAACAACAGAAGATGAATCTAGTAGAGAGTTATTAGTTGAAACTATTAAGAAAGAAATTTTAACAAAAGAAGATATGTATTCAGACGAACATAAATATGTTTATGAAGCAAAAGATGGACATAAAGTAATTATTCACTATGATGAAAAAGGTGTTTTAGGATTAGAGTATTATTATTTCTTTGATAATGAAAATGATGCTAAAGAAAGCGTCATAAGTATAAAGAATAAATATGCTAATATTGAAGATGTTGTTATTGAAAAGAATACAGTAAAAGTAATATTTAATGATACTCTTTATAAAGATACTAGCGTAGAGGATGTTAAAAAAAGATATGAAGATTTAAAAGAATTAGTTAAGGAGGAAGAGGAAAATGACACTACTACTAAAGAGTGATTTAGGATCTGCTAATCAATCTAAATTGATAAAAACCTTAACAAATGACATAGATGATACGGATAAATTAATAGGAGCAATTCAAAGCTTTATAGACTCTTCTACAAACGTATTAATAGGAGAATCATTTAATGCAGTACGTTCTCATATGCAAGTTTATATTGATTTATTGTCTAAAAGGAAGTCATTAGCACAAGATATGATTGAATCTATTAAAGTTGCTAATGATCATATGACAAATTATATGGAAGATGAAAGTAGATTAAATACTTCAGAAAAAGAACTTGTGCGTAATAAAATGAATAGTTATTATTCTTCTGCTGAAGCTTATGATTATCGTTATAAACATTATGATTCTTCAAAAGAACGTGTTACGAAAACAAGTTTATTAAATATGTATTATGATGCAGTCAATAATGCGAAGAAACAGGAAAAATTGTTGAAATTATTAGAAAATTTAGATGCAGAAGATGCTTCTACACATGCTTCATTGGTTTCTACAGAGGATGATATATCCTCATTTAAGACCAATGTTGGTGGTATTAGTTGTATCAAAATATAGTGTTAAGTTATGTTAAATATATTAAAAAAAATTGATAATAATGTTATAATTTTATTAGATATCATAGGAGGGTGATAGAATGGCAGATGGAGATATTTTTGCAGGACATTCTGGAGGATTACAAGAGGCTGGTCAAAGTATTGAAAAAGCAGCTAGTAATTTTGAAAAAGAATATGAAAGAATATATCAAATAATTGATGCATTAATTGGTAGTGAATGGAGTAGTCCAGGTGCTAGTGTTATTGCAAAAAAAATTGAAGAACAAAGACCTAATTTAATAGCTATGAAAGATGCTATAAGGGCATATTCTTCATATTGTTTTAGAACTGCAGATCGTGTTGAAACAAATGAAGATAATATTATTTCAGGAGTAGGTGGTATTAATGGCTAACGAGGAAATACGTACGGATATTAAGTTTAGTAGTGTTGAAGATGCGGTACGCCAGATAACAGAAGCTAAAGATAATATGGAATCTGAATTAGATAACTTTACAAGAGCAGTTCGAACTTTGATTCAAAATGGAGATTTTGTAGGTAGTGCTGCAGATTCTTTTGAAGATGGTTTTGAACGTTTAAAAAAAGAAAAGTTTGATTCTTTTATATCTTTGGTAAAAGATTTTTCTACAGTTATTACAAAAGGTAAAGTATCTACTGAAGAAACAGCTAGAGCTGCAGAAGCAGATGCCACTACTAATTTATATTTAGGATAAAAAAAGAAGTTTTAAACTTCTTTTTTTTCACCTATCATAAATGGACATATTTTTTTTATTATTTTGGTAATAATTAAAGAAATGAATATGCTACATATTAAACATATGATAGCTAATAATAATTCTGTTAATAAATTACTATTTATTAACAGCTTTGAAATTATTCCTAATTTGCTTTGAAATAACAATAATACAATTTTATGAAATATAAGTACTCCCATTGTATTTTGGCCTATTGATTCTAAAATATTGTTCCTATTTAATAACTTAGAAATATATAATATAAGTATTGAAAAAGATAAGCCAGATAGAAATGCATAGTAAATGTTTCCATAACCGTAATTCATATAGGTTATTTTTTGTGTATTTAGTATAAAGCCAATTACTCCTAATGTTAGACATATTGGTATAGTATACCATTTTAATCGATTTATTATTTTATATTTATTTAGTAAATAACCTATATAAAAATATATACTAATATTAAGTGTTGTATTTAATCCCCAAGGAAAAATGAATGTTAATTTTGTGCTTGTTATTATATTTGTTAGTAATATTAATAATAATGTTGGTATTTCCAATTTGGGATTTTTATTAACTAATTTAATAATAAAGTAAAAGATGAATTCCATTGTAAATAGAGCTGGTAAGAACCATAAAGAACTATTTTGTTTTAAATGAAAATCATTTCCATTACCATATAGAGTATTTATTATTAGCTCTTTTATATTGGATATTGCATTTATATTTAATGTATTTTTAATTCCGTTACTAAATAGTATATATGGTATTAAGAATAGGATACACCATATAAAATATGGAATCATTATTCGTATGAATTTTTCTTTTGTAAAGGTTCTTAGATTTTTATTTGTATGGAATAAGTATCCTGATATCATAAAAAATAAGGCAACATGAAAACTATAAAAAAAATTTCTAAATGGTATTAAATGATTAGAGTAACCTACGGTATGACCTAGTACTATAGAAATTATTGCTATACCCTTTGCGATATCAATGTAATTTATTCTTTTTTTCATAGAATCATCTCTTGTTTTATTATATTATTAAATTGATAAGTATGGCAATAAGTATTGACATATCGTCGTGTTTTTAATATAATGTTAATAACAAAAGATGATGGGAATGATTTTATGAAAATAGGTATATTTGGTGGAAGTTTTAATCCTATTCATATTATGCATAGAAAGATAGGAGAATATTTGTTAAAACAACACTATGTTGATAAAATAATTTTTGTTCCAACAGGAGATCATTATGTTTATAAAAGTAATCTTATTTTAGATAAAGATAGATATCGTATGGTAGAACTTGTTTGTAAGAATAATTCTTCATTTGAAGTAAGTGATTATGAATTAAAAAATCATGTTGTTTATACAATTGATACTTTACAACATTTTCAAGATGTATATCCTAATGATGAAATATACTTTATTTGTGGAGCAGATAATTTGAATTATATTGATAAGTGGAAGAATGGTATAGATATTTTAAATAATTATAAGATTTTGGTTATTAACAGAAATACAGATAATATAGATGATATATTAGAAAGATTAAAATATTATAAGAAAAATATTATTGTTACAGATATGGCTTTAGATGATTTGTCTTCAACTAAAATACGTAATGATATTTTAGAAAACAAAGATGTTTCTCAATATTTAGATAAAGAAGTATATGAATACATTTTATCTAATCAGTTATATAATAAAGATGGTGATATACATGAAAACATTTAAATCTATTATTCATAAATTAAAAAACAATGGATTAACAATATCTACTATGGAATCATGTACTGGTGGAGGAGTTGCTAATGCTATTACGAATATAGAAGGTGCTAGTGATGTATTACGTTTTAGTGCTGTTACATATTCTAATGAATATAAAATTAAAATGGGCGTTTCAAAGGATATCTTAGATAAATATTCTGTATATAGCATGGAAACTGCTCATGAAATGGCTTATCATATAAGTCTTTTTACTAAATCTGATATTGGAGTAGGGATTACAGGTAAATTAAATAGAGCAGATGTAAATAATCATTATGGTAAAGATAACGAAGTGTTCATTAGTATCTATTATTTAAATACTTATCATGATATGAAGATAGTTGTAGACAAAAAAACAAGAAAAGCTAATAAAGATTATATTATAGAATGTATTATCGGAAAGTTAAGTGAATTATTATGAGTAAGATAAAGAAAGTAAAAATATTTATTAATCAAAATGATAAATCAAGAGTTGTGGCAAATCAATTAAAGAAAGAATTAATAGAATATCAATTTGAAATAGTAGAAAATAATTATGATTTAGCAATTTCTGTTGGTGGAGATGGTTCTTTCCTTCGTATGGTAAGAGATAGTGAATTCAATGAGAATATTTATTATATTGGAATTAATAGTGGGTCTTTAGGTTTTCTTCAAGAAATAGATATTGATCATACGATAGATTTCGTTCAGAGATTATGTAATGATGATTATAAAATTGAAGATATTAGTATTCAAGAAACAAAGATTATAACAAATAATCAAATATATGAGTATCAAAGTTTAAATGAAATTGTTGTTCGTAATAAGGATTTTAACGTTTTAAAAGTTCCTGTATTTGTGGATGATGAGTTTTTAGAACAGTTTAGTGGGGATGGTATATTGTTTAGTACTAGTACAGGTACAACTGCATATAATATGAGTTTTGGAGGAAGTATTGTTTATAATACTTTAGATACTCTCTCTATTACTCCAATAGCTCCATTAAATAATAAAGTATATAAAACATTACCTAATAGTGTTATTATTCCATGTAATAAAATGGTATCATTTGAGGGAAGTGATGATTTGAATCTATTTATTCAGATAGATGGTGTTAATCATATGATTGATCACGTGAAGAAATTAGAGACAAAAGTTGGAAATAAAAACATTCATTGTATTCGAATGAATGATTTTCATTTTATTAAAGTACTTAATAATAAGATGTTGGAAAAATAAGGAACTATTGTTCCTTATTTTTATATATATAATTTTTTACTCCATAATAACTAAAATCTTCTATTTTTTTTGATATTTCTTCAACAGATTCTACAAACCCTTGTTGAATCCAATAATTTACTATTCCTAATGATCCGTTAAAAGCAAATATATTGGCATAGGATATTTCATTTTCATCTAAATCAGGGAAATCGTTTAACCATTTATATTTATATTTGTTATGTATTCCTTCTAATATATCATTTAATATGTAAATGTCTGTATTTTTTCTAAATATAATAGTTACTAATTTTTTGTTTTCTAAAAATATGTTTAATAATTCTGTTGCTAGTGATGATAAAGAGTACTCATTATTTGTTAGAAATGGTACTTGTTTTAACTCTTCTATAAATTCATTTTCTATTTTTTCTAACAGATCATATACATCTAGATAATATCGGTAGAATGTTGCTCTATTTATATCTGCTATTTTACATATTTCACTTACTGTTATTTTATTGACTTCTTTTTCTTCTAATAAATTCAAAAACGTTTCTTTGATAATACCTTTTGTATATTTAATTCTTCTATCCATATTATCTCCTTTTTAAACAAATACTTGTTTATATGTTTAATATTTATCAATCATATTATTAATTGATGATTGAAGTCTTTTATAAAATAATTATATAATACAAGTGATGATTATTCAACAAGTGTTTAATAACGGAGGAAATTGTATGAAATTAATAGATAAATTATTTAAAAAAGAAGAAGAATTAGAATATCCTTGGCAAAAGTATTATAAAAAAGAAGATAGATATGTTGAGGTACCTGATCTTTCTATTTATGAATATTTTGAAGGTAGAGCACAATTATTTTTGGATGCTTATGCAATTAATTATTTTGGAGTTAAGATAACTTTTAAAGAGTTATTAGATAAAATTGATGTTTGTGCTAGAGCTATGATGAGTCAGGGAGTTAGAAAAAATGATGTTGTTACTATTTGCATGCCTAATACACCTGAAGCTGTTATTGCTTTATATGCTACTAATAAAATCGGTGCAATTGCTAATATGTTACATCCTTTGTCTAGTGAAGAAGAAATCAAATATACTTTAAATGCTACAAAATCAGTTTTATTGGTTACCATTAATATAACATTTGAAAAAATTAAAAATATTGTTCATGATACTAATATATATAAGGTGGTTGTAGTTTCTCCTAAGGAGTCAATGCCTCCTTTATTAGGGTTAGGATATATGTTAACTAAGGAAATGAGTTTAAATATACCAAAAGATGATGAGTTTTTTATGAATTGGTCTGATTTTTATAATCATGGAATATATTATACGAAAAATGTGTTAGTTCATAGAGAAAAGAATGATAGGGCTTTATATTTACATAGTGGAGGTACTACTGGCTCTCCTAAACATATCATTATTACCAATGGGAATGTTAATTTAGTTATGAAGCAGATACCAATTATGTTGGAATTAGGTGTTGGTGATGTATGTTTAGGTATTTTACCAATGTTTCATTGTTTTGGATTAGTTGCTTGTATGTTAGGTTTATTTTGTAGTGGTGTTACAGTTGCTTTAATACCTCAATTTGATGCTAAGAGATTTGATAAATTGATTCGTCAATATAAACCTACTATTATTGGAGGTGTTCCAACTTTATTTCAAGCGTTAATGACAAATCCTTATATGATGAACGTAGATATGAGTTTTGTTAAGTATGTTGTATCTGGGGGAGATTCCTTAACACCGGAAAAGAATGAACAAGTTAATAAGTTTTTAGCAGATCATGGTTCTAGTGCTCATATTATTCAAGGATATGGATTGACAGAATCTACTGGTGGTAGTTGTATTGGTGGTTTAGGATCTGATAAATTAGGTAGTGTTGGTATTCCTTTACCTGGGAACATTTTTAAGATATTAGATGTTCAAACGATGGAAGAAAAAGAGTATGGAGAAATTGGAGAGATTTGTATTACGGGAGAATGTGTAATGCAAGGATATTTAGATAATGAAGAAGAAACTAATAATGTTGTTAGAGTACATGAAGATGGAAAAAGATGGATTCATACTGGAGATTTAGGTTATATGGATAGTGATGGAGTTCTATTTTTTGTACAACGTTTAAAAAGAATGCTTATTGTATCTGGATATAATGTATATCCTGCTCATGTAGAAAATATTTTATTGAAACATCCTGATATTGCAAATGTTGGTGTTATAGGAATTCCACATCCATATAAAGTACAAGTTCCTAAGGCTTATATAGTTTTAAAAGAAGGTGTTATAGGAGATGCTCAAAAGAAATTAGATATCAAAGAGTATTGTGCTAAAAATATGGCTAAGTATATGATTCCGAAAGAAATAGAGTTTAGAGATAGTTTACCTAAAACTATGGTAGGTAAAGTAGATTATAAAGAATTAGAAAAAGAAAATGAAAAATAAAAGAGCTTTATAGCTCTTTTATTATGTTATATAGATCTTTCCAATTATCTGTTTGTATTCCTTTATACTCTTTATTGTTATTAAATAGTATTGTTTTTATTTTATGCTGATTTGCGTTATTAATATGTGTAATTGTATCATCTATTAGAATATCTATTTGATTGTTTTTACAAAATAATCCTTTTTCAAGAACATCTGTATGAATGTAATCAACTGGTATATCATTTTTTTGGAACCATTCTTTTAAATTGTTTTCTAAATTTGGATATTTTTCTTTTTGCCTTGATGTAATAATACATAGGGAATAGTTTTCTTTTTTTAGCTTGTGTAATATTTCTTTTGCGTTTTCTTTAAATGGTGGATATGCTAGTTTAAATCTATATAGATCCCAAAACTTATTGATATACTTTTCTTCCCATCCTGTATTTATGTTATTAGGTATTTTTTCATTATATTCTTTATTTGGATTATTTAAATAGTATTCTTTCCAGTATTTTTTTAGCATAGAACGAGTGTCTACTAATGTATCGTCTATATCTATTCCTATTTTCATAGTATCACCTTATTTATTGTAACATGTAAGTAAGTGTAAATCACTTTTTAATTTTTATTTACTTCTTATTTTTTGTGTAATATTCTTAAGATAGAAGAGAGTTGGTGGAGATGAAAAAATATTTATTTATGTTCATTGCTTTATTAATGTTACCTGTAGTTGCTAATGCTAAAGTTACTTTAGCTTCTAGTATAGAAGTAGATGGAATAGGAGGAGCTCCTTTAAATGCAAATCGTTGGAATGTTAAGTTACAAACTACATTAGATTATGCTGATATTAAAGTAACTCCAGTTGATGATTCTGTTACAGTAGAAGGTGCTGGAAGGGTACCGATTCAAGAAGGAGAACAAGATATTACTATTACCTTGAAAAAAGGAGATGTAACTGAAACATATGTTGTTCATATGAATATGGTACGTCCTAAGACAGATACAAATGGTAATCCTGAAACAGGAGCATCTGTACCGATTGTATTAACTCTTATTATTGGAACATTAGCATTAATTAGTATTATTGTTCTTGGTTCAAGAAATAAAATGCAGAGAATCTAAGCACTTATGTGCTTTTTTTCTTGGTTCTTTTTATGTTATAATATGTTTGAAACAAGGTGATAATATGTATAAAAGTGAAGAAGAATTTTTGGCTCATTATAATCCTAATGATTATGATCGTTTATCATTAACTACAGATATATTAGTTTTTAGTATTAGTAATGAAGATGTTTCTAATTATCGTAAAACAAGCAAAAAACATATGAGTGTTTTGCTGGTTAAAAGAGATGATTATCCATATAAGGATAAATGGTGTTTACCAGGTGGATTTTTAAAAATAGATGAAGAGTTAGAGGAATGCCCTAAACGTATTTTAAAAAATGAAACTGGGTTGGATAATATTTATTTGGAACAATTATATACTTATGGTAATGTGAATAGAGATCCAAGGATGAGAGTTATTTCTACATCTTATATGGCTTTAATTGATAAGAATCGATTAGATTATCAATTAAACAAGAATACTTCTTGGTTTAATGTTCAATATGAAGAAGATAATAATGTTGTTGAAGTGGTATTAGATAATGGAGAAGAAAGATTATCTTTTAAAATAAAAAAGGTATTAAAAGAATTAACTACTGATCGATATAAGTTTGAAATTGTAGATAATCCTTCTTTAGCATTTGATCATCCTTTGGTTATTTGGGCAGGTATAGAAAGATTAAAGAATAAAATTAGTTATACAGATGTTGTATTTAATATGATGCCTGAATACTTTGCTTTAGGAGATTTACAACAAGTATATGAGGTAATTTTAAATAAGAAATTATTGGATCCTGCATTTCGTAGAATTATTGCTGATAAAGTAGAAAAAACTGATAAAGTGAAAACTGGTGGAGGACATAGACCATCTGCATTGTTCCGATATAAAAAGAATGTTAAATAACATTCTTTTTTAATGTATTTCAGTACATGTTCCTGGATCTGGTTCATAGAAACAATGATTTTTATATCTTCCACTTTTTCTTTGGTTATACCACGATTCTTTACATTCTATTGTAGAACCTGGTGCATAAAACCATAATGCATTGGTTGCTGGATGGTAATATTCTCCATCTAATACTCTTTTGGCGAGATTTTTTTCTGCTGTTGTTGCCGATCCTTGAAAAAGTGAACTTTTTGTTCCAACAAATTGGTTTTTTTGATAGATAGCATCTGTAATTGTATTGATATTTGTGAAAGTAAGACAATTTGCTAGCACTCTATTTACTACAACATTCCCTACCATTAACATACCTAAATTTCCTTCATTTAAAGCTTCTGAACGCATGATTCTTGCAAGTAAGTCTAATTCTTTGGTTGAATATTTAACTATCATATAATCACCTAATATAGCTTATTCTTAAATATAAATAATGTTATTTTATCTTTGATAGTAGGAAAAATTGTTGTTATTTCAAATTTTTGTGTTATAATTTAGGTACGTGAAAAAATAGAGGTATAGTTCAATGGTAGAATAACGGTCTCCAAAACCGCTGATGTGGGTTCAACTCCTGCTACCTCTGCCATTATGTAATTTACTCGAACTTTTTGAAATATAAAAGTTCAGTTAACATATATAAACAAAGGCAGAAAGCCTAATTTAAGATATAAATTCCACTGGTTCGAAAGGACGGTGGAATTTTTATTATGCTTGAAATCAAGAAGGATGAAATTCCCTTTGATTACGAGGTAAAAGACAGATTGGAGTTCATTTGTAAGTATGCAAATAGAGATGCAAGATTTTTTAATGGATATGTAGTCTCTATTAATAGAACTAACTTACATTATGTTGAACCTCATAAGTTAGTGATTGGGAATCATTTATTTTTATTCTTCAACTTCAAAAAAGAAATATATTATCAAACTTTAAGAAACAAAATAGAACTTAAAGACTTTAATTCTTTTATTCATAGTTTAGATTAGAACCTTCTGCTATTGACTTTTTATTAAAAATGTATAGAATAAATAACCAAGCAACGGAGATATCTCATAAATAGGAGGTATACCATGAGTCAATTTATTCACAAAAAGAAAAAGTTAATACAATTTATCGAGTTTATCAAGGAGATGAAGTTCTAATCTTTAGGACTTTGTCTCCTTTTTTCGTGAAAGGAGTGAGAATGTGATTGATGGATTAGAAAAAAGAGTTTGTGCTATCTATACAAGAGTTAGTACAGAAGATCAAGCTCGTGAAGGTTTTAGTTTAGGTGAACAAAAGAAAAGATTAACTGATTATTGTGAAGCAATGGGATTTGATATTTATGGCTATTATGAAGATGCAGGTATAAGTGCTAAAACAGGAAATCATAGACCTGAATTTGAAAGAATGCTTGAAGATGGTAAACAGAAAAAATTTGATACAGTACTTGCATTAAAACTAGATAGAATTTCAAGAAGTGTTTATGATATGGAAAAAATAAATAGATACTTCGAAGAAAATGGACTATCACTTATTTGCATGTATGATCAATATGATACTTCTACTGCTAATGGAAGAATGATTCAAAGAATAATGACTAGTGTTGCTCAAAATGAAATTGACAAAACTAGTGAAAGAACAAAAATTGGTATGGAAGGAGCAATTAAAAGTGGTCATATTCCTGGAGTTACTCCGAAAGGTTATTACAGAGAAGATAAAAAATTAGTAGTAGATCCAGTAGCAAGCTTAGTTATTGAGAAGATTTTTAAGATGTATTCACGAGGTTATTCTCATTATAAAATTGCTGATGCCTTGAATGAAGAAAATGCATTAAATCAATCTTGGAGAGACTGCACAATTAGAAGAATTTTACAGAATCCTGTTTATAAAGGAGATTATATTAGCCATAAAGGAGAGAAAAATGCAAAGATTTATGAAGATGTTTGCCCAGCAATAATTGATAAAGATTTATGGGATTATTGTCAAGAACAAGCACCTAAAAATCAAAAACATTATCAGAGAAATAAAATCTATATATTTTCAAAAAAACTATGTTGTCCTACTTGTGGAAGATTACTTGGAGGAAAAGGTACTCGCAAAGAAAGTGGAAAAAATTATTACTACTATCATTGTATAAATTGCAAAATTAATATTGAAGAATCAAAAATTGAAGAACAATTAATGAGAGATTTAAATAACATATTTGAATATGATGGAATAGTACATGAGTATTATTTTCCATTAATTAAAAGTAAACTAGGTTACAAAGAAAAAGATTATGATAAAGATTTGCGAATTTTAGAGAATAAGAAAAACAGAATTGTTGATGCTTATGTTGATGGAACTTTCGATAAAGAGATATACAATAAAAAAATAGCTGAGGTTGAAAATGACATTAATTTAGTAAAAAGAATGATGTTAGAAAATAAGCAAATAAGTAAAATGACTTTTGCCAGAGAAGATTTATTAGTTAAAAGAGATTTAGATTTTATTAATAGAATTAAATTACCATTACTTTTTGATAAATTCATTTCTTGTTGGAATAAATCAACTAGAGAAAAAAAATTTAATCTAGTAATGGATTATATAGATAATATAGAACTTGATATAAAGAATGGTCAGTTTGTTGTGACTAGAATTAACTTTAGAAATAGTTTTTACAATAATTTTAAAGAGTTATTTTTTGAAGGATTTATTGATTGGGATATTACACAAAGAACTAATTATGATTCTGAAACAATTAGATTTAGTGAATATCTCCCTGAAGAAAAAGTTGAAGAGCATATAAAGAAATTAAAACAATTTTATACAGTTTATAACTATCCTGGATTATTTGATTTTGATAATAGAACATTATATTTAGATATGCCAGACGATAATAAACTAGTAAGAATTTCACCAAATGTACCTGTCGAATACAAAAATGGATACCACGGAAAAGTTGAAGTAAATGCCCTAGGAGTTGAAAAATCTATTGAAGATTTTCCAGATTTAAATGTAGATTTATTTGATGAAATAATGAAAAAAATGGATGAAATAAAAGAGGATTGGCAAGACATAAAAGTAATTGAATGATTAATTTTATGATTACTAGCAAGCATTGAATTTGTCCGACAATGCAAATTTCTTAGTACTATGCTTTGACTAGCAAGTACTGAATTTGTCTTACGTGCTCAAATTCTACTCAATGGGGAGTTCCCCAATCCCCCGTTTATGTGAAAGGAGAAACTATGGAAGAAAGAATCATTAAAAAAACTTTTAGAATGACTCCGGAAGAAGAACTTAAACTAAAAGAAATGGCTTATAAGTCTGGATTAAGTGAATCTGCTGTAATTAGAACCTGTTTAGATGGAACAACTTTAAAAGAAAATACTTCTAAAGAGTTTTGGATTGAACTTAGAAAACTAAATGACACTGCTTATGTATTGAGAAAGGTTATGGAAAAATCTCTTGAAGATGGAGAAATATATTACAACGATATAAAAATCTACTATACTCAGTTAAAAAAGTTTATTGATGAAGCTAGAAGAAAATATTTATAACAGGTGCTAACAAACAATGGAGGTAAATATGAAAAAAGATAATGATATCACTTATAGTGAAAGTTTAAAAAAATCAGTTGAAATAACATCACGAGGAGCAATACAAACCGAAAGAATAATTACTGAAATTATGAAAGAGAATAATCGTAAAACAATTGAAATAAAAGGTAATGAATTGCGAGATGCTATAAACTTTTTACAAAAGTGGCGAACTGAGGGAATTGATGATAAAGATTTTGATAAAGCTTTGTTGTATATTCTAGATTCTCCTAAATCATCATCGAATGAAAACAACAAATAAACTCTTAGAGGTGCTTTTGAAGGCTATATCGACATATTTTAATAGTAAAATGATACATTATACTATTTTTGATTAATATTAAAATATGGTTTGTTTCTGTCGGTTTTGGCAAGATACGGCAAACCGTTTGCCTTAAATCCACGTGTCCGTAACGTCCATTTTATATATATTATATATACTAAATATATTATATATTCTAGATATATAAATATATTAAATATACTATATATCTTAAATTGATAAATATGATAAATAAGATAAAATAGATAAATTAGATAAAATAGATAAAACATGGAAGGTGCCAAGTGGAGATAATTTATATAAACGATGATCCAGAGGTAAAACAGCTAATAAAACTTATGGGAACAATTGCTTGTTTTGAAATACTGAGATCAAAAGATTTAATAACGGATGAAGAATTAGAAAAACTTAAAAAGAGTGCGATGTCAGATTATGATGTTGATGCTCTAATAAAATACTGCAATAAAAAAAATAAGAAAGGAGATAAAAATGGCTTTAGTAAAGAAGAATCTTCAAAATGTTAAAGATTATGTTAATGATCCAATATTATCTTTAGATGCAAAAGGATTATTAACACAACTAATTGAACTTGAAGATGGATATGATTTAAATCAAGAAAAGATTGGAAAAATGAATAGTAATGGTCGTGAAAGTATTAAATCTACTTTTGACGAGTTAGAAAGGAATGGTTACTTAGTTAGAACTGATAGTAGAGATGGTGGAAGATACTTTAAAACTGACTATACTATTTACGATAAAAGTATTATTCCAAATCGTGTTAATCCAAAAATAAAAAATGCTCAATACATGGATTTATTTAGATGAAAAATAGGATGATTTATTTCATCCTATTCTTTTTTTTTACATGAAATCTTTTAATACGTTTTTTATGTAAGAATTATTAATCCAGAAGCAATGTTTTGTGTATTTATTAGCCCCTGTTAATTTATCAGCAACTGGTAAAGGGGCAGTATCTTTTGCGTTTCTTCCATGAGGTCTAACATGACAGACTTCGTTTTCACTCATACCAGGGAAATTAGTTTTTCTTATTCCGTTTGTAATAGATTTAACAATGTTTCCTGTACTAACTGCATTATATGTCTTCTTCCACATTTCCATTACTGAACTTTCAATATCAGTTTCCGGCATATTCCATAATTTAATTCCTTTAAATATATATTCTCCATTGACCTTTTTAAATACAAAGAACATATATTTTGTTGTTTCAAGTTGTTCTCTTAAATCACAGTCTTCCCAGTTTTGTTTTATTAATTCTGTATATTTAAATGCAGGAAAGGAAATGGATTCTTTAATTCTTCCATTTTCTTCAATTCGAATTGTTTTAGGAATAATATTAGCTTTTTGAAATTCTTCAGTATCTGATAATTTGCTTTTAACATTAAACATTCTACTTATAAGCATACTATTAATATTCTTAGCTTTTGAATCAATATTGAATTCTTTCATTAACTCTTTTTGTGATTTACCTTTATACTTATTTACTACTTCTGAAACATATTGACTAAATGTGTCTTTAGTTCCTTTCAGTACTTTTTCTACATCAGAATAATCCCCAACATATTTTCTTACTAATTGAGTCATGTAAGATGTTTTAAAACAAAATGCTCTTTGCATTGCGAGAATGTCATTGAAAGGTTGCTCTCTTTTAGAACTTGCATTAGCTCCTTTTGTACAAGCACCTAGATACATAGTATCTGCTTCTGATATTTCATGAGCTTTTCCATCTTTTATTTTTTGAATAATATAATTCCAATCTTCTTCTATTTGTTCTAAATCTTCGTTTTTAGCTAATTCTAATAACTTTTCGTGAGTGATTTTAAACTCTTTATTATCTTTATCTGGCTCCCATAAATACCATAGTAATTGTATTGTATTATTTTTAAACCAAAAATGACTATCTTTAAAATCATTTTTCCATTCATCCATATAATTGATGATATTTAAAACCAATCTTTCTTTAGCAGATAACTTACCACCTTTTATTTGTTTATAAGGAGTAACTTTAAGTTCTATACCAGCAGGCATAAAATCGGGTTCGGATTCGCTATTATTTTGTATTCCAAAAAGGTATTGTTCAACTAATTGTCCTAATCCACCTTTATTTATTCCTGAATTATCAATTGTAACAACTTCTTCCTTCATTATGTCTTCAATTGATTTTCCTATTGCTGATTTAGAGATTATTTCAATTTCTTGTTTGTTGTATAATCTTCCTTTTTTCATAAAATTCTCCTTTCGATCTTGTTTTTTATTTAGATTTTTTATAAAATATTGTTATGCAAGGTTGATCTTTTATGCCTATTATTATATAATATTTATAGGTAAAAGTTGATCTTTTCACTCAAATAAATTATAATATATTTATATCGTTTATACAAATAACAGGAGGTTTTATATATGGAAAAAACTTTGGTTGAATTATTTGCAGGAGTTGGTGGATTCCGTTGTGGTCTTAATCATGTAGAATTGAAAGATGGTAAAACTATTGAAAATGGAAATTGGAAATGCTTATGGGCTAATCAATGGGAACCTGCTACTAAATCTCAAGAAGCTTATGATTGTTATGCTATGAGATTCGGTGCTGATGATGTTTCTAATGTTGATATTTTTGAGGTAGATAAACATGATATTCCTGACCATACTCTTTTAGTTGGTGGATTTCCTTGCCAAGACTATTCAGTAGCTCAAACTCTTTCAAATAGTAAAGGTATTGAAGGAAAAAAAGGTGTTCTTTGGTGGGCAATCGAAGAAACACTAGCTATTAAAAAACCTCCATTTGTTCTATTAGAGAACGTTGATAGATTATTATTATCTCCTGCTAAACAAAGAGGTAGAGATTTTGGAATGATTCTTAGAAGTTTCTATGAGAACGGATATGATGTTGAATGGAGAGTTATAAATGCTGGAGAATATGGACTGCCTCAAAAAAGAAGAAGAACTTATATTTTTGCTTATCGTAAAAATACTAATTATTATAAACAAATGCAAAAGAATTCTGATTATGACATGATATTTTCTAAAGGAATGTTTGTTAAACAATTTCCTATTAAAGAAAGCTATGAAGAAATAACAGAATCTAGTATTGCTGAGTATAAAGATTTAATTGAAGTAAGTAATATGTTTAAATGTTCTTTTTATAATGCTGGTATTATGAAAAATGGTGGTATTTATACAGTAAAAGTAAAACCAGATTATAACTTAATTTTCCCTTTAAGGAATATAAGAGAAGAAGAGCCTGTTGATGAGAAGTATTTCTTAAATGAAGCTCAAATTGAAAAGTTTGCTTTCTTAAAAGGTAGTAAAAAAATTCCTAGAGTAAAACCTAATGGTGATCCATATTATTACACAGAGGGAGCAATGCCATTTCCAGATAATTTAGATGCACCAGCAAGGACTATGCTTACTAGTGAAAGTGGAGTTAGTAGAACTACACATGTTATTGAAGATTTTAAAACTAAAAAGCCTAGATTATTAACCCCAAGAGAGTGTGAGAGAATTAATGGATTCCCAGACGATTGGACTAATACAGGAATGTCTGATAAAAAAAGATATTTCATGATGGGAAATGCATTAGTTGTTGGTGTTATAGAAAAAATAGGCATTGAACTAGAAAAAATAATAGATGAAGAAAAATAAGTTTTATGCTATAATTAGAATAGCTCAGATATCATTAGAATTATGATATCTTTTTCTTTGTGTTGATCATTATAAAATGATATGTTAATATAGCTGTGAGGTGATTGTCGTGGATGATAAAAAAATGGAATTGATTTTAGAACATTTCATAGAGTTTGATGAATTGGATTTTTCTCCAAAAAAGAAGTATTTAGATTTGTATAATGATTGTGATGAAAAGTTAAAAATGCTTTTCGTATATTTTCACCAAAACTTAAATGAATTACTTGAATATATGAACGGGCGTGGTGCTGGTGCACATTATACAGCAAATGAAAGCCGTGAATTAATATATTTAATCGATAAAATAAAAGAGTTAAAAATGCTTTTAGAAAATAGTAAATTTTCTTTTAACATTGATAGTTCATATGTGGAATGGATGAATAAATGCGATAGTTTTTTATCACAATCGGGCGGAAGTGAAATACCTAGTGATTATAAAAGAGTTATTCCAAAAAACTATGAAAAAATTTTTACTTTGACTGATCAGCTAAGCTCTTCAGTCAAAGCATCACATAGAATTAAGTATATTATGAAAGGTGAAGGCGCTTTTGCAAAAGTATTTGCTTATAGTGAGCCATTATCAGGCAAAAAGTTTGCTCTAAAAAAACTAAATAAAGATATTGTTGGAAAAGAATTAGAGAGGTTTAAACTAGAATTTGAAAAGATGAATAGTATTAATAATCCATATATATTGAAAGCGTATTCATATGATAATGAAACTAATAGCTATATAATGGAGTATTGTGATTATACACTAAAAGAATTTGTGGAAACAAATAATAATAAACCATTTATGGATGAAAAGTACAGAAAAAGTATTGCTCTTCAATTTCTAAGAGGATTAAAATATTTACATTCTAAAGATTTATTACACAGAGATTTAAGTTTAAATAATATTTTAATAAAGCAATATGATGATCAATTTATTGTTGTTAAAATATCAGATTTTGGTTTGGTAAAGGATATAAACTTAGATTTAACTAGTACAGATTCAGAAATAAGAGGGACAATTATTGATGATACACTAACAAGTTTTAAAGATTACAATATTAAAAATGAAATATATGCGGTTGGGATTATTTTGTGGTTCATCTTTACTGGTAAGCGAAACTTATCAAAAATAGATAATTCTAAAATAGGTAATATAGTAAAAAAATGCGTTGATAGAGACCATAATAAAAGATATGAAAATATTGATGAAATAATAAAAGATATTGTTAATATTGAAATTGATAAAAATAATAAAGTACAAAAGGATGACACAGGACTTAAAAAAAATGCTACTTTTTCTCAAACAGTAAGTCCAGAATATGGAATTGATAAATATGGAATTGATTTTATCATTGCTATGGCCGAAGACACTAAAGATAACCATTTAATTTATTCGCATGATTTAATTGGTGAAAGATTTCAAACAACTGATGGAAAGTTCATTATTGAATTATCTACAAAACCAAATAGAGAGCAAGTTTATATTAAAGAATCTTTTAATAAATTATTGCTAGATAAATATATTAAATCATTAAATCGAGATAATTCCCTTTTTGAATTAACTGCAAAAGGATATAAAGTATACGATTCTTTTAAGCAAAATGGTGTTTTGCATCTAGAAAATAAATGATCTTGTTTTTAAATATAATATGTGTTATACTGATTTTGCCAGTGGAATTAATCCACTTTAAATTTAGGAAATGAGTTGTATAATCAAGTCAGCTCGCTGCCACGGATCATAAAAGTAGCTATGCTACTTTTTTTCATGCCATAATATATATAGTATGGGGATATTATGGAAGAAAAAGTTGAAGGAGAAAATTTAGATATAGACGAAGATATATTATTAATTGATGTAAGCGATCATAAAGAGATTAATTCAACTTTTATTAGTTATATTAGTTTAATAGATTTAAGCTGTATGTCTTTTAAAAATGTAAAGGTAAGTGGATTAGATTTTAATGTATCTAATTTTACAGGGGTAGATATAAGGAGTAGTAATTTTACTGAATGTAGAATGGATTTTGTAATTTTAAATGATGCTATTACAGATGATGGTACTATTCTTCCAAAGGAAAAATTTATAAAGTACTAATATGATTTAGTGTTTTATTTTTATTATGTATAAATGTGTAAAATGTACGCATTTATCTAGATTAGTTATAAATGGTGTTATATAATTATCTTACAATAGTAGCAATGATGTGTTACTAATGAAGGTAGAGGTAGAGAGAATGGATAAATATTTAGAGAAAGCGTTAAGATTGGAAAAGAAGCGTCAACAGGAAAACATTGAATTAATTGCATCTGAGAATTATGTTTCTAAAGATGTATTAAAATTACAAGGTAGTATATTAACGAATAAGTATGCAGAGGGCTATTCTGGTAAAAGGTATTATGGTGGTTGTGAATATATAGATATGTTTGAAACTAGAGCTATAGAGCATTTAAAAGAATTATTTGGATGTAAATATGCAAATGTTCAGCCACATAGTGGATCTAGTGCTAATATGGCAGTATATAGAGCATTACTTAATCATGGAGATAAAGTACTTGGTATGGATTTAAGTAATGGTGGACATTTAACACATGGTTATAAATTAAATTTCAGTGGTGTAGATTATGAGATTATTAGTTATGGATTAGATCCTAAAACAGAAATGATTGACTATGAAGAAGTAAGAAAGATAGCTAAGAAAGAAAAGCCTAAAATGATTATTGCAGGTGCATCTGCTTATTCTAGAATAATTGATTTTAAAAAGTTCAGAGATATATGTGATGAAGTAGGTGCTTATCTATTTGTTGATATGGCTCATATAGCTGGCTTGGTTGCTGCGGGATTGCATCCATCCCCTGTTCCTTATGCTGATGTAGTAACATCTACTACGCATAAAACATTAAGAGGACCTAGAGGTGGAATTATATTAACTAATAATGAAGATATTGCTAAAAAGATAAATAAAGTAGTATTTCCTGGTGTTCAAGGTGGACCATTAATGCATGTAATAGCTGCTAAAGCGGAGTGCTTTTATGAGGCTTTACAACCTGAATTTAAAAAATATCAAAAACAATTAGTTAAGAATATGAAAGCTATGAGTGATGAATTTATTAAAATGGGTTATCATGTAGTAAGTGGTGGAACTGATAATCATTTAATTCTTTTAGATGTTAAGTCTTCAGTAGGAGTTACTGGTAAGGAAGCAGAGAAAGCGTTAGATACAATTCATATTACAGTTAATAAAAATACTATACCAAACGAGACAGAGAGTGCTATGGTAACTAGTGGTATTAGAATTGGTAGTGCTGCTATGACTACAAGAGGATTAAAAGAAAAAGATTTTGTTAATATTTCTCATATAATAGATGAAGCTTTAAGAAATATAGGAGATACTGATATATACAAAGAATTAAGTAATAGAGTTAAAGAAATTACTCAAAAATATCCTATTTAAAATAAAAAAGAATGTTTTACATTCTTTTTTTAATCTATAATATTCGATGGATTTTCATATCTATTTTTCATTTCTTCAGCATATTCTTTTTCTCTTGCTTTTAGTTTTTCAATGTTTTCTTTCGAAGCATAAATAGTTATATTATCTAAATCATTGTCAAAAGATATGATTCTCTTTTTATTTAATTCGCTGATAACTTCTTTTATCATTTTTGTTTCATCTGAGCATGATATCCATAATAATATATCTTTTTTGTTTTCATCTTCATTACTTTTTAATTCACAATATTTGTTGATATTATATTCTATTCTAATATTATCTCTATTTTCTTCTTTATAATTTATTTCTGTATATGTATTAAAATGAAATAACATGTTTTCTTCCATTTTAAATTCTTTTGATTGTGTTTCAAATAAAGTATCATTCTTTATTATTTCAAAATCTAATACTCCTATAGAAATTAGTCCACATCCTATACCAAATGTTATAAGAGAGATAATAAATCCCCAAATCATCATCTTTTTTTCATTTTTCCTATTAAAGATAAAATTTAATAATATCAATAATAATATAATGCATATAATAGTAGAAGAAATAAGTGTTATTAATAATCCGTAAAAGAATAATCCAGTTTTATTTAACATGAAAGATATTATAAATGAAGCTATTAAAGTTATAATTAGAAAACAGAAACCTATTGCAATCCATATAGCAATAAATTTTATAATTAAGATGATTCCTTTTAATAGAATTTGTATAAAATGGTATTCGCTATTTTTAGGATCTCTGATTACTATCTTATCATTTGTATGAATTGTATTAACTTCTTTAGATTCTATAACTTCTTCTGATTTATTATTTATTATATCTTTGTAGTAATTTAAATAACGTGTTTTAAAAATGTGAATTAAAATTGTTAATGATGCTATAAAACAGAAGATAGAAATAACAGATTCAATTATGCCAATAAAAATATTATAGATGTTTTGTGGTAGAAAATTTAGTAAGTGATGGAATAAAGATGTACTTAATCCTCTTATCGCAAATGATATAATCATTAATAGTATTATTATCACAAATTGTTCTATTAAGCATTTTACTTTACTTTTTAAAGTCATGTTACAGAACAGATTAAAAGAATCTGAAATAAAATTTAGGAAATCGTTAATTGTATTGTTAATATTCTTTTTACTTTCTTCTTCTCCTTTTGTTTCACGAATGTCTTTGTGTAATAAATCATCTATATTTAGATTAAATCTATCACATAAAGCGATAATTTTATCCATTTCTGGATATGCAGTTGCAGATTCCCACTTTGATATTGCTTGTCTAGATACTCCAAGTTCTTCTGCTAATTGTTCTTGGGATAGATTATTATCTTTTCTTATTTTTTTTAAATTTTCTGAAAAATTATTGTTCATATTTTTCCTCCTTCATACAATCATTTTATTCTTTTCTACTGGTTGCGAACTACCAACTTTTAGTTGTTTTTTGTAAAATATTGGTTGCATTTTTAATATTATACTCTAAATAGTTGTTTTTTTGTTATAATAAGAACTCCTGGGGGATTAGGTATGGATACAAAAGACTTAAGAGATATTGAATTATATTTATTGTTACATGGTCATGATGATTTAGATTTATATTCTGTTGATGATGAAGTACTATCTGTTATGAAAGAATTGGTGGAACTATCTGTTCCAGAAATAAGTGGTGTGGAATTTCCTTATATTCGTAAAAATACTATGACTTATAATGCAAAAAAATTTCTTTCTTCTCATTTACAGATTCATCCGGTTGGTTATTTAAGTGATAGAAAATTAATTAGTTTATTAAAAGATAGACGTATTGTTGATGAAGATAGTTTGATTGAAATTTATAATAAATCTGCTAGCTTTGTATCTCCTTTTAAAATTCCTATAGAGTATACAGATAATAGTGTTTTTTCAGGTAGTTTAGAAACTCAATTATTAGTTATTGTTGATAAAGATTTATATGCTAAGATATTGCCTCGATTAGAAGTGTTTTTTAATCGTATTTGTTTAAGTAAGTTTACTACTGATATTGGAACAGCTTGTTATATTCATGAAATAATCCATTCTCAATTAGAATGTTGGAAAGGTATTATTGGAAATTATTATAATAGTGAAGTACTTAGTATTTTTATGGAATTGTTTTATGTCTATGAAAATAATCCTTTAGCTTATGATGTTATTATTTCTAATAGGATTAATCATTTGTTAGTGAGTTTTAATAATATGTATCTTTTTCAAACAGATCAAATAGAAAAAGAGAATTATACAATATATAATTATTGCAGTGATGGAAAATATCTTATTTCTATTTTTAAAGCTTTCCATTTATTTAATTTGTATATTCATTCTAATAATAGTTCAAAGAAAAAAATATTATCTAATATACAATTAGTAATTGATGGTCATATTATGTTAGAGGATTTTTTAGATAAAAATCATATTTATTATGAAAACAGTTTAGATTCTGTGATTACTAATCAATTAATAAAAAAATAAAAACTAGCTTATGCTAGTTTTTATGCTTGAAAAAATTTTGTTGATGTTTTATTTCTAACAATTGTGTCTATATCTATATGGCAAACACTTTCTACAATTGATGTTGAACCAAATAAGCTATATCCATATTCTATGCAATCTGATTCAAACACTGCCATCATATTACCATTATTATCTATAGATATTTGTTCTAATAAACAAGGCATTTTAAATTGGCCTACTTTTTCAAAATTACCATTATTTAATTTTGTAATTATGATTGATGAATCATTTCTTCTTCCCCAAGAGCTACTAAAGAAATAATATTTTTCTCCATCTATTTCTTTAGTGCATACTCCTTGTATGTGTTCATATGGTATTTTGTACTCTTTCTTAAAGGTTACATCTGTACCATTATTTGTTAATTCGTACTCTACTAATTTAGATGATCCTTCTTCTTTAAATTCTCCTACTAGGAGATTATTTCCATCTATTGTCAGATATGATACTTTATCGTTATTTGGAAGTTTTATTTCTTTATAGTATTCATTATTCAATTTACTATTATCATCTAAATTTGCAAGATCTTCTGCTTGATAGACATTGATAGTTGCTAATTTGTCTCCATCTTTATGATATTTCGTTATATATACTTTTCCATATTTGTTAGAGTATGAAATTCCTCCTACATGTGCTTTGTTATCTAGATATAATGTTTTTTGTCTTCCATCTTTATCTGTTATATCTATTATTGAGTTATTTTTTTCGTCTCTGTTAGGATGATTTGGAAGATTATTTTTTTTGTCGTATCCTGTATCATAACTAGCTATTAATGTAACATCTCCTATTTGGCATACTCCTTGTGATGAATAGCTTGTTTGTGTGTGTCTTTTAAATTCGTATTCATTTTTAATTAGATTTTTTCTAAAATTTGTATAATCTTCAAATGTTTTATCCTCACGATATCTCTCGTGTAAAAATTTTTTTTGAGAGAATATTGTATCAGATGCATATATTGGATCTTGCTTGAAAAAAGAATACACTTTACTATAATTATTAAAATCAATTACATCTGTTGCTTCGATTATGTTTTTTGATTGATAATTAGTTGTTGCTATGTTTTGAAATTGAAATGTTGTCTTGTTTACTTCGTTGTTTTTTATATCTTTATCATTTCTTTGTTTTATTGTTGTTTCCATAATCATCATTCCTATAAAATAAGCATATAAAGGAATTTCTTTTTTGTCAAACAATATCTAAATTTGATTATTTCTTTATTTTTTGATATTATCTTTTTATCAAAAAGAGGGTTTTTGTGGAAAGTAAAGCTTTATTTACTTTTATGAAAAAGGCTTGTTAGAGCCTTTTTTAGTTTGTATAATTAAAGTGAGGTGTTAATATGAATTGTCCAAAATGTGGGAATGTTATTTTAGATAACGCTAAATATTGTGGCCAATGTGGATCTCCTATAGAAACTAGTAGTTCACAAACTTCTCCTACAAATAATACATCTGGTAGTAAAATTGGATTGATAGTTATTTTGGTTTTCTTTGTGTTACTTATTTTTATTGGAATTCCAATTGCTTTAATTCTATTCTTTATATTTTCTTTTACGAATGGTTCTTTTTCGCTTGATTATTATGATGAATATGTAAATATTCATGGAGAAAAAATTATAACATTGCATGGAATTGATAAGGATAATTTAGTTTGTTCATATTCTATTGATGATAATTTTGTTCAATATGATTATTGTGACGGAGAGATTACAGGTGATGAAATTTCTGCATATAGAGATAGATTATTGTCCGAGAATAATTTTTATATTTATAAAGATAGCGAAAACATTTTATCTAAGAATTTGGAAGATGGTTCAGTATTTACTATTATGATATTTGAAGGGGATTCATATACAATACAGTACTTCATTGAAGATGAATATAATATTCTTGAATCTTATAGTGTATAAAAAAAGAATTGAATAATTCTTTTTTTTGTTTTATAGTTTTATTTTATTTGATATAATGAATAGTAGAAAGGAGTACAAGAAAAGATGGAAGATTATAGCAGTTTATTTGCAGCTCTAGGTGCATTAGCAATATTCTTAGTTATAATAATAATTGCTTGGGCAGTATTCTATTACGTAGGAATGTGGAAATTATATGTTAAAGCTGGAAAACCTGGATGGGCTGCAATCGTTCCATTCTATAACGATTGGGTATTTATTACTGAAATGGCTGGATTAAAGTGGTGGTGGTTTTTAATTGCATGCGCTGGTACTATTGCTTCTTTAATTCAATCTGAAAGCGTTCAAATTTTGTCATCTTTATTCTCTATTGCATCTTTGGTAGCAAGTTTTGTTGCTGCTTATAATATTGGTGCAAAAGTTGGAAAACCTAATGACGTTGGGAATGCTATATTATTGACTTTATTTGGTGGTATTATTTATCCAATCATGGGTTATTCAAAGAATACTGTATGGAATGCAAATGTTCCAGTTTCAGAAAATGGTATCTTTGATAAGGATAAAGTAGTTACTCCAGCTAACCCTGGACAACCAACTGATGTTCAACCTCAAGTAATTCCTGCTGAACAAGTTCAACAAATGCCTGTTGAATCTCCTGTTCAATCAGAGGAACCAAAAGATGGAGAATAATTCAAAATAAAGAAGATTTTATCTTCTTTTTTTGTTATAATGAATTAGCGATGAGTTTTTATTATATATTGAAAAAAGGGTAGGTGGTATTATGCATTACGAATATAAAACGAAGGGAACTTGTTCTGTTAAGATTGATTTTGATATACATGATGATATAATTACAAATATTTCTTTTTTGGGAGGATGTAATGGTAATTTAAAGGCTATTTCAAAATTGCTTGACGGATGTACTGTAGATTATATTGAAGAAAAATTATTAGGTAATCAATGTGGAATGAGAGGTACTTCTTGTGCTGATCAACTAGCTATTGCTGTAAGACAAGCATATGAGGAAACACACAAGTCATGAAAAAACAAATAAGAAAATTTTTATTAAGTTTTATTAAGAGAAATAATAAAAACAAGAAAATTAATGATAATATTCCTGATAATATATTAATGATATATGGTAAATTTTATTTTTATTCAGTTGCCTATATGATTATATTTGGTTTGTTTTATCCTTTACTTGTAATTCATCGTGTTTCAGTCATAAGTTTGGTTTTATCTATTGTTGTATTGGTAAGTTTATATATTTATATGATTATTGATGTTATAAAGAAAACAAAAGGATTTAAATCGGGAGTTTTTAGTTTATTTATTTTACTTGTTATACTTTGTTTTTCTTTTTGCATTATTAAAATCTTCATTTAACTTGAATTTTCTAGCAATTTTAGTATAATACATGTTATAATTGTTTCGTTATTAATGAGGAGGTGCACTATGAGAACTTATAAAGCAAATCTACCTGAAGGAGTTAAAAAAACTTTTGGTACTCTAAGAGGAGTTAAAGTAAAATTAGTAGCTAAAGATGCTAAGAAGAAAAAAAGTAAATAATATCAGACACTAACAGATGTCTGTTTTTATTTGTGATATAATTTAGTTGGTGATTCGTATGAAGAAATTATTAGTTCTTTGTTTTTGTGTTTTTTTCTTTTTCGGATGTGGTAAAAAAGAAGATACAATTGTTGATGATTCTTCTTTTATACCAAATAAGATTTATGATGATAAAGAATATGTATACGATGAAATAATAAATTCTTATAATATGAATAATTCTACGTATAGTCTTAAAATGGTTTATATTAATTTGGATAGTGAAGATGCTAAGAATATTAATATGGAAATACGTAGTTTTATAAATCGTTCTTATAAAGAATACGTTGTTCAGAACAGTACATTGGTTAGAGGTAATATTATTAATTATGACTATTATGTATCGAAGCATTTTATTAGTTTAAGATTAAATTATTATTATTTAATTCAGGATGTTAATGATGATATAAAATATAATATTTATGTTGTATCATTAGATACTGGTAAAATAATGAGCAATGAATCCTTACTAAAATTCTATGATTTATCTATTGATGATATTTATTCTAAATTAGAAGAAACTTATAACGGAGAAGATTATCTATTTACCTTACGAAATATTAAAGATAATGGGTATTCTTTATATGTAAATTCTGATGATCAATTAGTAATGTTATATTATGAAGTTACCGATGATGAGTCAATAAAAAAAGAGCTAATATTAAATTAGTTCTTTTTAAATGAAACTACTTAAACCGCTCATACAAATTTTATTGATGAATACGGATACATTGTTTGGTTCTTCTTTTAAGTCTTCGCTTATCCATTTTTCAATGATACCAATAGTTCCATCCACAATAAATTTGTATATTTTATCTAAATCTTCGCGAGATGCTTTTTTTAGTAGATGTTGCCATTCAGCAATACTTTCTTCATATACTAAGCCTAGTATTTTTCTTAAGAAGGTATGGTCACCATTTTTACTTAAAAGTCTCGAATATATGTCTTTATGTTCTTTAATTGTTTCAATTATTTTGCTAGTGTAAGATATTAAGTAATTTCTTTTAATATCTGCTATGTATTTTTCTAAATCCGATATTAGAGATTCTTCTATTTTATAGATTAAATCATCTACATCTTTGTAATATTTATAGAATGTTGTTCTATTAATATTTGCCTTTTTACATAACTCTAAAACAGTTATGTCTTTAATTCTTTTTTCTTTTAGTAATTCTAGTAGAGTATTTGTTAATTTTTTCTTTGTATTAATAATTCTCTTATCCATATTACCACCTTTTACCTATTATCATTATATTATATATTTTAAATAAAATCAACAATCTGTTTATTAAAAAAATAATGATAAGAGTTTTTATTTATGTTATAATTTGAGAGAATATGGAGGTATGACTATGGTAAGTAAATTTGTATTAAATGAATTGTCATATTTTGGTTGGGGTTCACGTAATGAATTAATACCTCAAATAAAAGAAAGAGGATTTAAAAAGATTTTAGTTGTTACAGATGATAATCTTATCAAAGTTGGCGTTACATCAAAAGTTTTAGATTTATTAGATAAAGATAAGATGTGTTATGAAGTCTTTAGTAAGATTAAGCCAAATCCTACTATTGCAAATGTAAAACAAGGTTTACGTGTTGCTAGACGTATACATTGTGATTGTATTATTGCTGTAGGGGGTGGTTCTGTTATGGATACTGCAAAAGCTATTGGTATAGTATTTACTAATCCTGAATTTAAAGATATCAAATCTTTAGTTGGAGTTGCTCATACTAAAAATCCATCATTACCTATTATAGCTCTTCCAACAACAGCAGGAACTGCCTCTGAAGTTACTATAAATTATGTTATTACTGATGAAGAGGAACAAGTTAAACTAGTATGTGTAGATCCGCATGATATTCCGATAGTTGCTATTGTTGATACTGAGTTGATGACAGGAATGCCTGTATCTACAATTGCTGCTACTGGTATGGATGCTTTAACACATGCTATGGAATGTTATATTACTAAAGGACATAATGATATGTCAGATATGTTTGCTTTAAAAGCAATGAATATGATTTATAATAATTTAGAAAAAGCTGTATTGCATGATATGGATGCGATGGATCAAATGGCTATGGCACAATATATTGCAGGTATGGGGTTTTCTAATGCTGGATTAGGGATTGTTCATTCTATGGCTCATCAATTAGGAGCTTTATATGATACTCCACATGGTATTGCTAACGCTTTGTTATTACCTTATGTAATGGAATATAATGGAAAAGTTTGTCCTGAACGATTTAAAGAAATGGGTAGAGCGTTTGGATTACCTATTGATGAAGTTTCGGATGAGAAAACTGTTCAAATTGTTGTAGATGCTATTCGTCAATTATCTATTCGTTTAAATATTCCACAACATATTGATGAAATAGGTGGTAAAAGAGAAGATATTACTTTATTATCTGAAAAGGCCATGAAAGATCCTTGTACACCGGGTAATCCAAGGGAAATGACAGTTGAAGAATTTAAAAAATTATTTACAAAAGCTTTTTAAAATAGAGATTATATCTCTTTTTTAATATAGTATAATGGATGTGTTATTATGAAAGTAGATCAAATTATAGATAGAATTATTTCTGGTATTCATCCTGATTGGGATAAGTTTCATATTATTCGATATGTATATATTGAATTAGGTAAATTATTATCAAAAGATACAGATTTTTTCTTTTCTATGGATAGAAAATTAGGAGAAAACAATTTATCTTTTGATGAATTGAAATCTATATATGATAGTGAAATTGGTAAAAATAATTATATTATTTGTAAATCTGCTGCGTCATTATTAAAACTAATATATGATAAATTAGGTATTTCAAGTAGATTAGTTAAATCATTAAATAATGTTTCAAGAATATATGATAAGAATAGAGAATTAGAAGTTAATCACTGGATTCTTGCTGTATCTGATGATAATCATACTTATTTTTTAACATTAGCATCAGATCTTCCTTATATTAAAATGGGAATGGAAACAAAGCATTTTGGCGATCATATTTCTTTTACTAAGAAAGTAGGAGATTCTGAGATACAGGTTTATGAAGGCCCTGAAATTCATGAAACAGTTGTTCCAAGGGATTATTTGAAGCAAGTAGATATTGATATTGGTTATGTACATAATATGTATTCATATAATGATGAAGCAAAACTTGTTAATGATTGGTCTTATCAATATGATGATGTTTCTTTGTTAATGGTTAGAGATGCTATGCGTGGTAACCGTTTATATTATGATTTGGAATTATTTGATACTGACTTTTATCGTGATTTGTTGCAGTCAGGGGATTCTCCATTGGAAGAAAGAAAGTTTTCTGATATTTCTGAAGAAGAATGGGACACTTTTATTCGTAAAGTATGCAGTTATGTTTATGATAAGATCTGTGAATTAGTGGGATATGAAATACCTGTAATTCCAAGAGTTGAAAATCAACATTGGAATTATAATTCTTGGTTATTGTCTTTGTGTTTTCAAGTACAAGATTATATTTATGAATATTTGGATAAAAATCAAAATGAAGATTATAAAGATGTAAAGATTGATTTAAATCATTTTCAATTTACGAAGTGGTCAAGAAGTGTTAAAAAGAAATTTCAGTATGATAAAAAAATGTTAGATTATTATAATATACTTGGTATCTTAGATAAGATGAACGGACTGATTGGGTGTGTTTATGATCATGGACGTAGAAAAGATTTTCGAAAAATGTTTCATTCTTTAGCATTTCATTTTATACCAGCCGATAGAATTTTTGATAATTCTATATATGAAGATGGCTATGTTTCGAATCATTATATTGCTCATAAATTTAAAAAAGTTTTTTCTCATGTCTTTGGATGCAATGAGGAAAGAGGAGAATTCAATGATATGGAATATAGTGAGCAAGTTGTAATTATCAAAGAAATGTTGTCTATGTTATTTCCAGAATTAAATAAAGGTAACTGTCAAGCTTTAGAGGGGTATAATGATTTATATAGTCCTGTATTTAATCGTATCCAAATATATCCAATTAAACATAAATCTAGTGGAGAATATCATATTATTTTTAATATCGTTGGAAATAATGAAGATGGAGATTATTATTATTTCTATAATCCCAAAAATAATCAGTTATCTTCTGTTGATATACTTGATATTTTTGAAAATTATACAATTATAAGTGATCGTATGAAAAGTAGAATAAATATGGAAGATGATTATAGTTTTTCAAAATAAAAACAGAACATTATGTTCTGTTTTTTCTGTAAGTTGGTTGCCTATAACCTTGATGATTTATTCTAGATTTTGGAATGTGGTTTCTATTGATTTTTTTTGATAGATATTTTTTCTTTTCAGCAAGATTTTTATATGCTAAAAATTGTTCATAATCTATTCCTTCTGTTGGACATGATTCTAATTTTATACTTTTGTTTTGAATTGTAGATATTGTATTTCCAGTATCTAATAGTTCTGGGATGCCATTTTGGATAGATATCATATGATATATAAAATGTGGATTTTCTTTTTCTATAAGTTCTGAATAGATATATCCGTATTCATTAGATGGTCCATAGTATTTATAAATTTTATTAAATTGAGCCATGGTATCACCTCTCTAAAATCATTTTATATTAAATCAATATATCCGTCAAATTTTAATAATTATTAAAAAAAATTATAATTAGCACTTTCTATTGACAAGTGCTAATTATTGGTACTATACTAAAATAGAATTAATAAAAGAAAGAAGAATGATTATGGCTAAAAAACAATTTAAAACAGAATCCAAGAAAATTTTGGATATGATGATTAATTCTGTCTATACAAATAAAGATATTTTTTTAAGAGAATTAATATCTAATGCAAGTGATGCGATAGATAAATTATATTATAAGTCTTTAACTGATAGAAAAGTTAAATTAGATAAAGATGATTTTCGTATTCAAATTGAATTGGATAAGGATAATAGAACTATTGTCGTTGATGATAATGGTATTGGTATGACTGAAGAGGAATTAGATTCCAATTTAGGTATTATTGCTAAGAGTGGATCTTCTTTATTTAAGGAAAAAATAGAAAAGACTCACGATGTTAATATTATAGGTCAGTTCGGTGTTGGTTTCTATTCTGCTTTTATGGTAGCTAAAGAAATACATGTTTTATCTAAAGCATATGGTGAAAAGGATGCATATGAATGGGTAAGTAATGGTGTTGACGGATATACGATTGAAAAGGCTTCAAAAGATACTGTTGGTACACGTATTACTTTAATATTAAAAGATGATACTGATACAGATAAATATAGTGAATATTTAGAAAATAGAAGAATTGAAGGTATTATTAAAAGATATTCTGATTATATTAAATATCCTATTATGATGGAAGTTGAAGAAACAAAATTAAAGGAAAATTCTGATTCGGAAGAAGAAACTGTAGTAGAAGAAAAGACTTTAAATAGTATGATTCCTATTTGGAAAAGGAATGAATCAGAAGTTAATCAAGAAGAGTATAATTCATTTTATTCTGATAAGTTCTTAGATTATGAGCCACCATTAAAAACTATTCATAGTCAAGTAGAAGGACAAATTGTTTATGATTCTTTGTTATTTATCCCTGGACATCCATCTTATGATTATTATACAAAGGAATATGAAAAAGGATTACAATTATACTCTAATGGTGTATTAATAATGGATAAATGTCCGGATTTATTACCAGATTATTTCAGTTTTGTTAAGGGATTGGTTGATAGTGAAGATATTTCTTTAAATATTTCTAGGGAAACGCTTCAACAAAATAGACAAGTACAATTAATTGCAAAGAGTATTGAAAAGAAAATTAAAACTTCTTTGGAAGAAATGTTGAAAGAGGATAGAATAAATTATGAGAAATTCTTTGAAGCATTTGGAATGCAATTGAAATATGGAATATATAGTTCCTACGGAATGAATAACGATACTTTAAAAGATTTATTATTATTCTATAGTTCTAAAGATAAAAAACGTATTACATTACGCGAATATATTGATAATATGAAAGATGGTCAAGATAAGATTTATTATGCTGCGGGAGAATCTATTGATAAAATAGATATGTTGCCAAGTGTCGAAAATTTCAAAGATCAAGATTATGAAGTTTTATATTTGTGTGATTATGTAGATGAGTTTACGATTCAAGCGTTGAGGGAATATGATGGTAAAGTATTTGCTAATGTTCAAAATGAAAACGTGTCTATTGATAGTGATGAAGAAAAAGAACATATTCAGGAAGTTAATGATGAAGCTAAAGATATGTTTGCATTTATGAAAGAATCATTACCTGAAGTTAAAAATATTAAATTTACGAATAAGATAAAAAATCATCCTGTTTGTTTAAGTACAGAAGGTAATATTTCTTTGGAAATGGAAAAATTACTTAATAGTATGAAAGCTGCAGGAGAAGATGTAAAAGCCGATGTAATACTTGAAATAAATGAAAACCATCCTATTGCAGATAAAATTCGTAATTTATATGAAACAGATAAAGATGAATTAAGTAAGTATACAAAAATATTATATAATCAAGCTCGTTTAATTGAAGGATTGACTATAGAGAATCCTACTGAATTAACTAATTTAATTTGTGATTTAATGAGTAAATAGTTTGTAAATGAAAGAAGAAACTAATTATTAGTTTCTTCTTTTGTATTATACTTTAATTATGGTAGGTGATTATATGACAAAGAGAAAGAATAATGAAAATGAATTAAAAATAAAAATTTGGGAGATTGTTAATTTTGTTATTATTATGTTAGCAGGTATCTTCTTTGCTGTTGAAAGCGAAGTAATAGGTATAGCTCATGTAGCTAGTCAAGCACTAAATCAAGAAACGGAAGTATTTAATTTAACGGTGGACATTGTAAAAAATTCTAATAAAGTCATGAATAAAGCTATAATTTTATCAGTCGGATTATATGCAGTAATTCAAATTGTTAATTATTGCTTATATAAGTTTAAAGTTAAAAAAGTACTTATCATATGTGTTGTGTTAGAAATTCTCTTGTCTGTATCAGAGTTAATCTATTCAGGTAATTTCTTTTTAGCAGGAATTCCAGTTATATCTGCACTGATTTATTTAAGAATTTTAAAATTGGAAGGGAAATAATATATGAGTAAGAAAAAAAATGATAATGAAAATAATAAGAATTATTTAAAAATCAAATTATGGAAAATATTAAATATTATTGTGATAATGGTTACAGTTTTGTTTTTAGCAATTTCTTATGCTAAAAGTGGTGTAGATAATTCGTGGTATAATGCTAATGATGTATCAGGGAATATTGTTTATAATGAGGAAGTTGTTAACAAAGTATCTCATATGGTGGTTGAATATACTGCTATAAATGTTGGATTGTTTGCGTTTTTACATATTTTATTTTATATTTTGTATTCTTTTAAATGTAAAAAAGCTATCTATATTAGTTTTTTAGTTGTGATTATAGTATTAGTAACTCCATTAGCAGCGTCTTTTGATTTATACAATGCATTTTTTCCTTTAATATCATCATTTATATATTTGAGAATTTTAAAATTAGAAGAGGAGTAGAAATACTTCTTTTTTTTGTTATAATAAGTGAAAGAAGTGATATTTATGGGAAATGTTAAAACTAATGCAATGCGTATTTTGGATAGTAATCATATTGAGTATAAAGAATGTGTGTTAGATATTAAAGAGGCGTTGGATGGTGTTACATGTGCTAATATGTTGGGAGTTAATTTAGATAGTACATTTAAAACATTAGTTACGCAGGGTAAGAGTGGTAATTATTATGTTTTTGTTATACCTGTAGCTTCTAAATTAGATTTAAAAAAAGCAGCAAGTAGTGTAGGAGAAAAGAATGTAGAAATGTTACCTTTAAAGAATTTGCTTGCTACTACTGGATATGTTCATGGTGGATGTAGTCCTATTGGTATGAAGAAAGTATTTAAAACGGTTATTGATGAAACTGCTACTCTTTTTGATAAAATAATATTTAGTGGTGGTAAGATTGGTTACTTTATTGAAGTTAATCCTATGGATATAAATAAAGTAATTCCTGTTGATTTTAAAGATATTGTGGAGGAGTAATGAAAGTATTAACTATTAAGCAGCCTTGGGCACAGTTAATTGTAGAAGGTTATAAAAAATATGAGTTTAGAAGCTGGAAAACTAAGTATAGAGGCAAGATACTAATACATGCTGGTATGTCTTTAGAAAAGGATATGGTCAGTAGATTTAAAGATTATAACTTAGAGTATACATTGGGTGCTATTATAGGGGAAGCTACTTTAGAAGATTGTATATTAGTAGATGAAGATTTTAATAATAAGCTTAGAGAAGAAAATCCTATTGTTTATGGTAGAAGTAATCATGTAGAAACATATGCTTGGGAATTAAGTCATATTGTTAAGTATAAAAATCCTATTCCAATGAAAGGTAAATTGGGCTTATGGAATTATAAATAGATTTAATTAGCTATTATGTATAAAATGTTATATAATAACGAAAATTAAGGAGGGCTTATGAGTAGTATTATTAAAGAAAGAACAAGAGGTTCTTTAGTTGTTATTAGTGGACCATCTGGAGCTGGGAAAGATACAGTTGTAGCAAAATATTTAAGAAAACGAAGTTCGAAAGCTTGGTTAAGTGTATCATGTACATCTCGAGGTATGAGACCTGGTGACAAGGAAGGAAAATCTTATTATTTTTTAACTAAAGAAGAATTTGAAGAAAAAATTGATAAGAATGAATTATTGGAATATGCTTTATATAATGGAAATTATTATGGTACACCAAAAGAACATATTGAAGAACATTTACAAAATGGAGAAGATGTATTTTTAGTTATTGAAGTACAAGGAGCATTAAAAGTAAAGGAGTTAATTCCTGAAGCTATTTGTATTTTTATCATGCCTCCTAGTATGAAAGAATTAAGAAAAAGATTGGTTGGAAGAAAAACGGAATCTAAAGAAAAGGTTTTGAATCGTTTTAAAACTGCTTATCAAGAAATTAATGAATTGAGTAATTATAACTATGTTGTTACGAATGATGAGGTTGATAATGCAGTTAAGAAAATACAATCAATTTTATTGTCTGAAAAGTGTAGAGTTGATCGAATTGAACAATTGTATTTGGGAAATGAAGAAGAGGAAATTCATGAACTTTTGATGGATGAAGATTTTGTAAATGAGGATATAAAAATTTAGAAGTATAATCTACTTCTTTTTTTATTTCAAAATATGGTATTATATTAATGTATAATAGGAGTGATACCTTATGGATGAGAAAAAAATAAAAAATGTTAATAAAATGTTTTTTGGTAGACAAAGAAGAATTGATTTGGCTGAGAAAATTGCGTATGTCTTGGTCGGAGTACTTGCTATTATTTTAATTGTATATTTGGTTACTCGTCATACTGATTTTACGGATAAAAATGTTAATTTTGCTTACTTGGTAAATTATATGACTGAAAAAGGTTATACGTGCGAAATGTTAAATCGTTCTGGTGGGAAATGTACTTTAAGAAGAGAAAATGTTGATTATACTTTTTATCGTTATGATGATGGTTTACAATATGTATTAAATACTGAATCTTATTCTTTGAATGTTAAGCATCTAGGTGGTGTAGATCTGATTGAATTTAAAACGAATGGTAATGCTTTTATTAATTATCGTAATAAAGAATATATCTGTACTACAAAAAATGGTATATTATCTGAATTAGATAAATGTGTTACTGACGAGGGAGAGGAATTGGATTTTAAAGCATATATTGGATTTATAAATGAAACATTTTATGAGTTGGATAAAATAATGGAAGCAGCTGAATATGATAAAGATGCATTAGTAAATGATTATGAATGGATAAAAAAATAAAGATGAGTTACTCATCTTTATTTTTATGTGTTATAGTTTTCACTTTATTCTTTTTCTTTTTTTCTTCTTTTTTTTCATCATCAGGAACAATTAATGTTTCTGTTCCTGGTTCTACAGAATCTATATTTCCCTTGGAATAAAATATAAAACCAATGATTTCTATTACTGCGTAAATCATCATGATAATACCTAAGCCATGAAGAATGATGTTTCCTTTTACAATTGTATATATACCAACACCAATTAATAGTAAGGAAACAATTAATAAAGGTATAAATTTCTTGTTTTTAGGACTGATTGATAATGCATTAATCAATCTTATAATTCCTGTAAATAATATCCAAAAACCAATAATGAATCTAATAAATTGTTCTACAATACCATAAAAGAATATACAAACAATTGCTATTGCAAGTGTCATAATAGGGAAAAATAATCTTATTAATTTAGGTCTTTCCTCATCTGTTTCTGCTTTTCTGTATGTTACGATGAATACGATGAATTCTACTACAGCTAGTACGGCAATAATAATACCTAATCCAAAAATAATTTTATTTGCGATTTCCTCGGCATTAAGAAACATTGCTCCTAGGATAAAAAACAATATAGAACTAATAAGTGATGATTGTTGAGAATATGATTTTACTTTTATTTCCATATATATACCTCTTTTCACGTATTATTATACAACATTAATTTTATAATTATCAATAAGTTATGTCTTTCTATTTTTTTATGTGATATAATTAAAAATGAAAATAGGGAGGGTGTTGTATGGATAACGAAACAGTTAAAACCAAGACTACCTTGAATGGTTTAGAATACGATGAAGCCTTTGAAATATTAAAAAAGTATGGTTATAGTTCTGCTACAACACATCCTTATATGTATCAAAATGGTGATGATATAGGTTTATGTTATTCTTATATAGATGCAGATTATGGGTCTTTAGAAAGAATTAAAACCTTTGAAAGTGCTAAAGAACTAGATGATTTTTTAAAACAAATGAAATGGTTGAATGTTAATGCTTCTAATTATCATATTCGTATGGCTTTGGATAATTATGAAACTATATATCCTAGAATCCTATTCTTACGTAATGAAAAAATTATGGTTCCATCTGAAATGGAAGATATGGATACTTATGATTATAATATGAGTAAAAGAGCTAATCTGGATGATACAACAAAGATTGTTTATGAAACAGGAGATATTTTAATTGTTTATGACGAGTTAAAAGCTAGACAGTTAGCTTATTTGCAAAATCTTACCGTATTAAAAAACACTTTAAGACAGAGATATTATGATTTACAGTTGGAAGTTGATAAGTATAATCGAATTGGTAAGGTTGAAAGACATTTAACTTTAATTACTGATAGTACTGATAATGGTATTGATTATACTTTAGAAATGACTATAAAAGATAGATATAATCAATATGTTTCCCAATCTCCAACTTATGAAGAAGCTATTCAATTATTAAAAGAAGCTTGGGATATGTGTCGTAATTTAGAAGCAAATCAAAAATATTATGAAGCCCAAGTAGAGGATAATAATACAAGAAATGAAATAAAACTAGTCGAAGAAAAGTTAGAATTAATGAAAGACTTAAACGATGATGTTAGACCTTTCTTCGGTGAGGATATTATTGCGAAATTTAGAAAAATTAATAGGGAATTTGCTAAAAAAAATAATTCTATTTCTAATGAATATATTCAAGAACAAATGGATATGATCGATAGAAAATATAATTTTTTTGAACAATTAGATTTAAACGATATTTCTGAATATTTAAAAGAATCCATTTCTAATACTAATTTTGAAGATTTATCTTTAAAATACAGAAAAGGACGAATTCGAGATGATTCTAATAGTATTCGTTTACCTCTTAATGAAATAGCTGCAAATTTAACTATTCAATTTAAAGAAAAACTTGATTCTGAAGAACAATCTATTTTAGTTTTACATAATAATCTTCAGTATAGAATGATTATTGATGCTATATTAGGTGTTGATCATTTTGAAACATTACCTGTTAAAAATGTTATTAAACAAATTCGTAAAATAAATGGCTTTTCAAAATTTAAATCTGATTGTTATGATGTTTTAAAGAAAAGAATTGATGATCCAATTAATGTTAATGTCAAAAATACTTTATTTAAAGGATTTGATTTTACTAGTTTTGAAACTTTTATTAGTTCATTGATTCCTTTATTAGTAAAATTAAAGAATCTAAATAATAAAATGGTATTGAATAGTGATATTAATATGTATACATTAGTAAACAAACCAGAAGATGTAAAAAATAAATTATTTGTTAATTTAACAAATGATATTAATACTATGTATGCTGAGGCAAGTAAACAGAAAAAGACAATAGCTTTAGTGTTGTTGAAATCTAATATTCCTGTATTATATTCACCATATACATTTGATATGGGGGATATATATTCTAAAGGAGCCAGTCCACAAGTATATATTAAAGAAACAATAGGTTTTGAATTATTGGTTGAAAATGGTGATGTGGACATTAAATTAGATGACAATAAGATTCACGTTGTTAATTATCAGTCTAAGAAAGAAACTCAAGAGAACTTAACTACTGTTATTGCTTTAGAATATGTATCTAAGACTTCGTTTTGTAAAATGTCTTTCTTGACGAAGGAAGTAGGGCAGTCGGTAATTTCGAATGAAATTGTACAATCTTCCTCTGTTTCTGAAACAGAATTATCTAAAGATGTTGTATTACCAGCAAGTGTATTGCCATCTGTTACTCTAGTTCAAAATGAAGAACAAGCCGTCGATTCTAAAGTAGTAGAAGAACAGGTTGTTCCTGTCAATTCTGAATTGCCAATAATTAAAAAGGATGAAGTAAATGATGAAAAAGAGCTCCCAAATGAAACGAAAGATAATGATAAAGATTCTTCTTTCTCTTTGTCTGTTGACAATAGGAGCAGTGAAACAAAGAACGAAATTATAAATTCAGTAGAATCAAATCCTAAAATTGACGCTGCAAAAAAAGAGGAAGTAAATGAAATAAAACCTGTTGTATCAAATCAACCTGAGAAAACAGAACAAAAGACGGTACAACAAGTTAGTAAGCCAGTACAACCTGAGAAAAAAGAAGTTGTACCTGAAAAGAAAGAAGTAAAACCTGTTGTATCAAATCAACCTGAGAAAACAGAACAAAAGACGGTACAACAAGTTAGTAAATCAGTACAACCTGAGAAAAAAGAAGAGAAAAGTAATTCAATTAATCAAGAAAAAAAGGAGAGTTAGAATATGAAAGAAATAATTAAAGAATTTGGAAAGAATTTAAAAGAATATGTTAATTATTTAATGAAAGTTAATTTTAAAGAACTATTTGTTAATACTGGTATTCTTGTTTGTATATTAATTTTATCAACATTTGTGTATGTACCAGTAGGATTATTAGACGACTTATTATTTTCTTTGTTAGCTAACTTTATAGGCTTTTCAACCATAGCTTCTAGTTTATTTCATTGGTTTTTTGATTTAATTGGCTTTTTCTTAGCACTTTTAGCTTTTATGTATATGTTTAATAATCGTTTTAAAGATGTTAAAGAACATGAAAAAGAAGAAAAAGAAAAGGTAGTAGTACTAAATAATAATAAAGAAAATAAAAAAGTTGAGGTTGAATTGCCTAAGAAGAAAGATAACTAATTGTTATCTTTTTTTAGTTTAACTTGTCATTTTTTTAAAAATGTGATAATGTTTACCATGGATTTTATAAAAGAGGTGGAGTTATATGGATAAAATTATTAATATAGCTGTTGTGGCACATGTTGATGCTGGAAAGAGTACATTAGTAGATGCGTTATTAGAACAAAATGGGGTTTTTTCTGAAAGAGATGAAATCGTAGATTGCGTAATGGATAGTAATGATATTGAAAGAGAAAGAGGTATTACTATTTATTCTAAAAACTGTGCAATCCGATATAATGATTTTAAAATTAATATTGTTGACACTCCTGGTCATGCTGATTTTTCTTCAGAAGTAGAACGTATTATGAAGACAGTTGATACAGTTATTTTACTTGTAGATGCTGCTGAGGGACCAATGCCACAAACAAGATTTGTATTAAAGAAAGCATTGGAACAAAATTTAAGACCTATTTTATTTATTAATAAAATTGATAAAAAAGATGCAAGACCTCAAGAAGTAGTAGATATGACTTTTGATTTATTTATGGAATTAAATGCTACAGATGAACAGTTGGATTTTCCAATAGTATATGGAGTGGCAAGAGATGGTATAGCACAATTAGATTTAAATGAACAAGGTACTAATATAGAACCATTGTTACAGACTGTTTTAAAACAATGTAAACCATATGATGGAAATGAAAATGATCCTCTACAAATGCAAGTTAGTTCTCTAGATTATGATTCTTTTATAGGAAGATTAGGAATTGGCCGTGTTAGTAAAGGATGTATAAAAAATGGACAGACTGTTGCTTTATCTAAAAATGATGGAACAGTTACTTCTTTTAGAATATCTAAGTTATTTGTAGAAGAAGGAATTAAAAGAGTAGAAAAAGATATTGCTTATTATGGTGATATTGTTACTTTTGCTGGTTGTCCTGATATATCTATTGGAGATACAGTTTGTGACAAAGATCACGTTGAGGCAATGGATCCTATCTATATAGATAAACCAACGTTAAGTATGGATTTCTTAGTTAATAGTTCTCCATTTGCTGGTAAGGATAAAACATCTAAGTTTATTACCAGTAGACATATTAAAGAAAGATTAGACAAGGAACTTGAAACAAATGTTGGACTTGAGGTTGAAGAATTACCTGGTTCTGATGGTTATAAAGTATCTGGTAGAGGAGAATTACATTTGTCTATCTTACTTGAAAATATGAGAAGAGAAGGGTATGAGTTAAGTGTATCTAAACCTGAGGTTTTGTTTGAAGAGGTAGATGGAGTTAAATCTGAACCATTTGAAAAGGTTATTGTTAATTGTCCGTCTGAGTATAGTGGAACAATTATTAATGATTTACAAGAGAGAAAAGCAACGTTAGAAGTAGTTAATAATGGAGAAAATGATTATGTTCATTTAGAGTTTAGTGCTCCTACTCGTGGATTAATTGGATATCGTAGTGCATTTATTACAAATACTAAAGGGGAAGGCATTATGGTTCGTAGTTTTGAAGGCTATAAACCATATGTTGGAGAGATTACTGGACGTAAGAATGGTGTATTGGTATCTATGGAAAATGGTAAAACATTAGGTTTTTCTTTGTGGAATCTACAGGATAGAGGAACTTTAATTGTTGGCCCTGCTGAAGAGGTATATGTTGGAATGATAGTTGGTATACATAATAGGGATAATGATTTAAATGTTAATCCATGTAAGAATAAACAGTTAACAAATACACGTGCTTCTGGTTCAGATGATGCTATTGCTTTAATAAAACCAAAAACATTTAGTTTAGAAGAAGCATTAGAATTTATTCAAGAAGATGAATATGTTGAGGTAACTCCAACAGCAATTCGTCTACGTAAAAAAGTATTAGATCCTGATGAAAGATTTAGATTAAATAGAAAGTAGAAATACTTTCTTTTTTTTATTATTCCATATATAATATTCAACAATGTGGTGATAATATGAGTAAAATTAGAAAATTAAATGAGAATGATTTTATGGATTATAAACATATTTTTTCTATTGTAGGTATTGTTACTGGAAAAGATGTTGATGATGGATATTTGGTATCTACACAAGGCAAAGATTATTTATTATTTCCATTTGGTAATATATACATTGCTTATTTTGAAGAAAAAGGTAAAGTTCAGACAATGTTTCTTCAGACTGATGATTTCCAAAAAATAGTTTCTTTTACTGACAAAGGAAAACAATTTGTTATTCATGATAATGGAATAGATATTATCGATAGTAATCATAATCAAAGTAGTTTGTATGTATATCATAATAAGAGAGATCAAAGAGAAGATGTGTCTAATAATGGTGTTTTATATTTTTTTCAGTATCGTTCTGATATAGATACACAATTAGAACTAAGGTATGAGCAGAATATATTTAAGGATAATAAATATTTATATCCATATCATACAGATGATCCTTATTATGTGTCTTTTAAGCAGGGAGTTACAAAGTCTTATCAATTCTTAAATTTTGGAAAAAGTTATTATCGAATGGATTTTGATGCGTTTAAAAATAAATTCCAATTTGATTTAGCAACTATAAAAGATTATGGATTAGGTACTGTATTATCTCACAATACAATTTCTCTTCAACAAAGTTATTCTTTTTCTCGCTTTTATAGAGTTTTACTGCAAGTTGGGGAGTATGTCACTGTAACGGGTTATCCTTTTACTAAACAATATAGAGAAGAAGATATTGAGGAAATGATTGAACAATTGTCTTTTCAAAAAAAGGTTCCTGATTCATTAATTTATTTTTATAATTCTAAAGATCAAAATATAGCAGAAAAGCAAGCAATAATTGACATTTTTTTAAATAGTGAATATGCTATAGAACAACAAAAGGGGCTTTATAGGTGATTTTATGAATATTCTAAATAAATATATTCCTAATATTGAGCTTGTTAAATTTACAGAGGAAAAAGAAAAAGAGTATGCTTCTTTTATGCCTTATGTATTTGATGAGTTGGATTATTATGAACAGGAAGTTGGACATGATGTTGATTTGCGTTATATGTTAATTCGAGTTAATGGGCAAGAAAGATTGATTCAATTTTTGGATAATATATGTGTAATGTATTATTATAACGAAGAAAAAGCATTGGTAATTCGTTATTTGGAATTAGATCAAGCGTTTAATATTAAAAAAGTTAATTATGGAGATTATACTATTGAAAATGATGGAGATACTATGTATTTTACTGATGAAAAAACGGGTATTATTCATAATTTTGATTACATAAAGAGAGATCATGCTGATTCAGAAGGGTTTGACGCTGATGCAGTATATTCCCAATTTAATCCTGATCAAGATTGTCATCTGCATTTAGTATATCCGTTATTAGATCGTCGAGATGGAAGAATGTACTCTTTTCATTTAAATGATCCTGTAAGAGTTATTTTTGAAGATAAGCTTTCTTCCAAAAAGTCTAGTAAATTAAATTTTAGGGAATTAGAGGCATATGTTAAATATGAGTTTGATACATATGATTCTTTACCTTATTTTAAACTTGTCACTATGCGAGAATTTGGGATTAGAAAAATGTTGAAAGAGGATGTAGTTTCTTTACAACAATCTGATAAGATAAAAAGATATTTTAGAATACATAGCATTGATTCTAATAATCAAATACATATAAATTTTGCTTTTGGAGAATTTTTAAATGAAGATGAGTTGAAAAAGAAGTTAGAATCATATCATTTCCAAATGGAAGTTCCTGATTTTATAATAGATATTTATAATCAAGATTATGAAGAATATATGGAAGATGGTTTTATTGTAGAGTATTTAAGAGAATTTGATGAAAAATATCAAAAAGAGACAGGATTATCTTTATTAAAAAGTAAATAATTGACTTTTTTATAAAAAGTTAGTAATATATGTTCATAAGCACGGAGAAAATAGGACTTATTGCAAGATGTTTTTAAAGAGAATAAACGGTTGGTGTGAGTTTATAAAAACTAGTGATAAAGTGAAAGCTATTGGAGTGCATCGTAGACATTACGTTACAATGTTTAAAGAGCACGGAAACGTGAACTAAGGTGGTACCGCGGATTTAACAGGAATTCGTCCTTAATTGGATGATTTCCTGTTTTTTAATTTAGAAAGGGTGTATAAAATGGAAAGAGAGTTTACAGAACAAGAACTTGTTAGAAGAGAAAAGGCTGAAAAAATACGTGAATCTGGAATGGATCCTTTTGGACATGTATTTAATAGAACGGATTGGGCAGCTGATTTAAAAGATAAGTATAAGGATATTGAACATGATGCATTTGAGAATATGGATGATACTGCTACTGTAGCAGGACGTATTATGTTTATCCGTAAAATGGGTAAAGCATCATTCTTTACTATTCAAGATAAAACTGGAAATATTCAAATTTATATTTCTATTAATGATATTGGAGAAGAAGCTTATACATTATTTAAGAGTGCTGATATAGGAGATATAGTTGGTGTTCATGGAAAAGTAATGAAGACAAAAACAGGGGAAGTTACGATTAAATGTTTAGAATATACTCATTTGGTTAAAGCATTAAAACCTTTACCTGAAAAATTTCATGGATTAACTGATATTGAAGAAAGATATAGAAGGCGTTATGTTGATTTAATTATGAATGATGAATCTAAACGTGTTGCATTCTTAAGACCAAAGATTATTAGATGTATTCAAAATTATATGGATAATCAAGGTTTTACAGAAGTGGAAACGCCAGTATTAACAACTTTACTTACTGGAGCAAGTGCTAGACCTTTTGTTACACATCATAATACACAAGATATGGATATGTATTTGAGGATTGCTTTGGAATTACCTTTAAAAAGATTGCTTGTAGGTGGTATGGAAGCTGTATATGAAATTGGTAGAGTATTTAGAAATGAAGGAATGGATCCAAAACACAATCCAGAGTTTACATTGATGGAAGCTTATTTAGCTTATAGTAATTTGGAAGGTATGATGAATTTAACTGAAGGAATGTATACTACTATAGCTAAAGAAGTGTGTGGAAAGATGACATTTAATTTTGATGGACACGAAATTAATTTAGAAGGTCCATGGAAGAGAATATCTATGACGGATGCAATTAAAGAACAAACAGGTATAGACTTTAAAGAAATACATGATTTAGATGAATGTTTAAAATTAGCAGAAGAACATCATATTGAATTAGAAGAACATGAAAAACAATATGGACATATTATCAATAAGTTCTTTGAGAAGTATGTTGAAGAAACATTAATTCAACCTACTTTCTTATATGGACATCCAATTGAGATATCTCCATTAACGAAGAAAAATCCTGAAGATCCTAGATTTGTTGATAGGTTTGAATTATTTATGGCAGGAAAAGAATTTGCAAACGCTTATACTGAATTAAATGATCCTATTGATCAATTAGAAAGATTTGAAGCTCAATTAGCTGAAAGAGATTTAGGTAATGAGGAAGCCAATGATATTGATATGGACTTTATAGAAGCTTTAGAATATGGTATGCCACCAGCTGGTGGCATTGGTTATGGAATAGATCGTTTAATGATGTTGTTCTGTGAACAAGAATCTATTAGAGATGTTATTTTGTTTCCAACAATGAAAGAAAGAAAATAATCTTTCTTTTTTTTGAAAAAATGCTTATATTATTAGACTTTATGTTATAATTTTAGTAGGGAGGTATATTATGAAGAAAAATTTGAAAAAATATGATAAGTTAATTATTGTTTTAGTTTTTTGCTTTGCTTTAGTTATATTATCTTGGTTTATTAAAGGTGGTACATATAGAAGTGGAGTATTTTCAAATTTAGGATATTTCAGAGCTGGAATATATGATTTCTTATTCAACTTATATGGAACTATATATTATAAATTACCTGATTTATTCTATATTATTATGGTTGGAGGATGTTACGGAGTCCTTTCAGAAACTAAATCTTATCGTAAACTAGTGGATAAATCTATCGAATTAATTCATGGAAGAGAAAAAATAGCAATGGCATTATTGGTACTATTAACTGGTATTTATGTTTCTATTACAACACAAATATTTGTAATTTTTGCTTTAGTACCATTTATTGTTACTGTTTTTTTGGGAGACGGAAAGGATCGTCTAGTAGCATTATGTGCTTCTTTTGGAGGTACGTTCCTTGGTGTTATGGCTCAAACTTTTGGAACATATGGAATGAGCTATTTAAATCAATCTTTATTATTAACTTATAAAGAATATTTTGCATTGAAAGCTGTTATTTTTGTTTTGCTTTATATATTATTTATGGTATTTACTATAGTTTATATGAATCAACATAAAAAGACGGTTGATGAAATCGATTATGATTTGTTTGCAACAGAAGAGTTGGATGAGACAGAAGCTAAAAAGAAAACGAAATTATGGCCTACATTAATTGTTATGGGTGTTGCATTAATAATTGGAATTCTTGCTTATATTTCATGGGATGCTGGATTTGGTATAAAGGCATTCTCTGAGCTATTTACGAAATTTAATACAAAATTTTCAGTTAAGGAAGTCCCTGTTCTTGCAACATTATTGGGAACAAATAATGGAAATTTAAGTGCTTTTGGTTCTATAAATGATCTTTTATTTGAATCAATTTTATTCTTAATTGTAGCTGTTGTTGTTGCTATAATTAATAAGGTGTCTGTTGCTGATTTCTTTAAAAATTTTGGCAATGGTTCTAAGAGATTATTTGGAGTAGGATTAATTTATTGTTTATGCTTTATGCCTATTTTATTAGCATCTCAGTTCCCTTGGGCTATTACTGTAGTAAATTCTGTCTTTGGCTCTGGGAAGTTTAATGTTTTATCAATATTAACAAGTGGATTCTTAGGACAAATATTATTAGTAGATCAAGATTTTATTGGTTATGTGTTTGGTGCTTTCTTAGCAACTACATATGCTGATAAAGTTGCTATAACTTCAATTATTTGGAGATTTGGTTATGGTTTAGCTTTATTGGTTGGACCTACAAGTTTCTTGCTTATGTCAATATTAACTTATTTGGATATTCCTTATAAGAAATGGTTGGGATTCATATGGAAATTTGCATGTGCTGCTATTATTGTATTTATCTTAACTATTTGTGTTGTAGTATATTTATAAGAAGTAGAAATACTTCTTTTTTTTGTGAATATAATTTATTGGTGATCATATGGAATATTATTTTCATTTAGCTGAATCTATAAGAAATGAATTAAAACATCCTTATGTAGGAACAGAACATTTATTTTTGGCATATTTAAAGAAAAATCCAATCATTGATTATAACTATTTTTTACACTGTATAATAGATATTATTGGTGTTGGAAGTAAAGTTAGTGATTATGTTTTATATACTCCTTTACTTAGAAGTCTTCAAAGTAAATATCATACTATTAATGATTGTATATTAGATATTCTTTATAATTCTGACAGTATTGCACATAATATTTTATTAAGTAAAAAAATAGATATAGATAATTTATATTTTCTAGTATTAAACTCTTAATTGGTGTTTAATACTTTTTATATTTGTGCTAAAATATCTTTAAGATTTTAATTGGAAGGTGATTTTATGAAAGTTTTTAACACATTAAGTGGTAAAGTTGAAGAATTTAAAACAATTGAGGATGGCGTAATTAACATGTATGTTTGTGGACCTACTGTTTATAGTTATGCTCATGTTGGAAATATGTGTCCAGTTATAATCTTTGATATGATATATCGTTATTTTAAATATTGTGGATATAAAGTTACTTATGCAAGTAATTTTACAGATGTAGATGATAAAATTATTAAAGCAGCAAAAGAAGAAGGTATTACGGAAAAAGAATTAACAGATAAATTTATTAAGATTTATTTGGATGATGTAAAAGCTTTAAATTGTTTAGATATTGATTATCGTCCAAGAGTAACGGAGACAATGCCTGAAATAATCGATTTTATTCAGTTGTTATTAGATAAAGGTCATGCTTATCAAAGTGGAGATGATGTTTACTTTAGAGTTAATTCTGTTCCTGGATATGGTGAATTAAGTAAACAAGTATTAGATGAATTAGATGCCGGTAATAGAATTGATGTGGATGACAATAAAGAAAATCCATACGATTTTGTTTTATGGAAGAAAACAAAAGAAGGTATTACTTGGGATAGCCCATTTGGCAAAGGAAGACCAGGATGGCATACCGAGTGTGTCGTTATGATACATAAATTATTTGGAGATAAAATTGATATTCATGGTGGTGGAGTTGACTTAAAATTTCCACATCATGAAAATGAAATGGCTCAAGCCAAAGGAGCATGGAATAGTAAATTAGCTAATTATTGGATTCATAATGGACATGTGATGGTTAATGGTGTGAAAATGAGTAAGAGTCTAGGTAATTTTATGTTGGCTAGAGACTTAATTGAAAAACATCCAGTTAATGTTATTCGTTTGGGTATTTTAAAGAATAATTATCGTTTACCATTTGATTTATCTGATGTTTTATTTAAAGAATGTGGTACTATTGATGATAAAATTAGAAATGCTTTAAAACAAGCAAATCTTGAAATTCAATTAAGAGGATTAGAAGTTGGTAAATTAGATAAAGATCCGCACATAAATGAAATAATGGATGATGATTTTAATACATCTAATTTGATAACTTATTTATTAGAGTTAGTAAAAGAATTGAATAATAAGCTAAGACAGAAAGAAGACTTTATTGAAACTTATGATAAGATTCAATTAATCAATTATATTCTTGGTTTAACATATGATTTCCCAGTATTAAGTGATGATGATAAGGAAATATATAATCAATGGATTGATTATAGAAATCAGAAAGATTTTGAGAATGCAGATAAAATGAGATCAATTTTAGTTGATAGAAATATTATTTAGAGGTGATATTTTGGACTATGTTGTTTTGTATTTATTAATATTAATTATTCCAGCAATCACATCTATAAATATTGATACTACTTATAAAAAGTATAAAATTATTTCAAATAATAAGAACTTAACAGGTTTTGATGTGGCTAGAGCTATATTAGATGCAAACGGTTTAAAAGATATGTATATTGTTGAAACACCTGGTAATTTAACTGATCATTATGATCCTTCAAAAAAGGTTGTTCGTTTATCTACAGATATTTATCATGGGAATAGTATTGCTTCTTTAGCAGTAGCGGCACATGAATGTGGACATGCTATTCAAGATAAAGAAAATTATGCTTTCATGAGAATTCGTGCGTCTTTGGTACCTGTAGTTAATTTCGTAACATATGGTGCTTATATTATGTTTGCTATAAGTTTACTTGCTAATATAGCAAATCTTCTTATAGTTGCAGTAGTATCCGTGTTGGCTGGTTTATTGTTTCAACTGGTTACATTACCTGTTGAATTTGATGCAAGTAGTAGAGCATTAAAACAAATAGAAAAATTAGAATTAGTATCTAAGTCTGAATTAGAAGGAAGTAAGAAGGTATTAAAAGCAGCTGCATTGACTTATGTAGCATCTGTATTATCTTCATTATTGAATTTACTTCGTATTATTATGTTATTCAGCGATGATCGAAGAAGGTAAGAGTCGTATGACTCTTTTTTTGTAAAGAAAAATAGTTAATTATTTTTAATTTTAAAAATAATGATATAATGTTTATATAATAGAGGTGATACTATGGAACCGATAAAAGGAAAAAAAGATGAAGGTCAACCATCTAATTACTTTTATGGAGTTGATGTTACAAATAGAAAAGCAGTAGAACAAGAATATGCTAGATTGAAACATAGACATAGAGTAATAACAATTGTTGCCTTGGTGACTATGGCAATCTTGGCGTTGATTGTAGTAGATTTTTGTAAAGTTAACTATTTAAAGATGAAACCTATGTTTTCTGTACATCAAAAAGTAAGAAATGGAACTCTTTATAAAGGAATAGGGTATAATGTACTTTATTGTAAGAGTGGAGAACGTTATGTTGGTTTTGTATTGTATGAGTCTTGTCATGAGTTTGATGAGCAAACCTTTATTAATTCTGTTTATGAAAAACTAATTGATTATGGAGATAAAAAAGGATTAATTCGAAGAAGTAATTTTGCTGGTTTAGAAATTAAAAGCGCTATGTTTGATGAAGAACTTGAAAATGGTGGATGGGATTATTATGTTGAAGCTGATTTATTGTGTAAAGGTAATGATCAAAGGTGTTTTTATTTTAAAAAGGAATTTAATAATCCAAAAGAAATATCTTTTTATATAAGATATGATCAATACAACGATATTCAAGATGTTTTCTATTTTAAAGAGACTGGTAATAAAGTAAATGAAAAGATTGAGGAATATTCTCCTAAAGTAAAAGAATACTTATTAAAAAATGGTTTTATTGATGATGAATCGAATATAAGAGAGTTTGGAATTGAATATTTAGCGGATTATGGAAAATATAAACTTAAAGGAACATCTTATGCTGAATCCTATTTGGTTAATATTAACTATATTTGTTATGATAATTCAAACCAATGTGTAAAACCACAAGGAGATGTTGATATCTATGGAGATTATAGTAACAACTCTTTTATGATGTCTATGTTTTTAGACGAGAATGGAGAAGTTTCTTTAATGGGACCTAAAGCTTATTTTGACTTGTAAGACTTAGGTCTTTTTTTATGATAAAATATATGTGGTGATTCTTATGAATATAGAACGAATAGTACAAGAGCTAAAAAAAGGGAATTTAGTTATAACACCTACAGATACTGTTTATGGGATTCTATCCAAAGCATTAGATATTGATGTTATAGAAAAAGTATATAATGCAAAAAAAAGAGCAAAGAATAAGTCTTTTATAGTGTTGGTTAATGGTATAAATATGTTAAAAGATATAGTTTTAGATATAAGTGATATTCAATATCAATTTATAGAAAAATATTGGCCAGGGAAAGTTACTATTATTTTTAAAAAGAATGATAAAATTCCGTTTGAATTAACTGGAGGAAGAGATACAATTGCAGTACGTTATCCAAATCATAAAGATTTATGTGATATTCTAGATATTATGAATGAACCATTAATTTCTACAAGCGCTAATATAAGTAATAATGATACAATTACAAATATTCATATGATTGACCAGGAACTATTAGAACATATTTCTTATGTAGAAGATGGAGGGGAAATACAAGCTCAGTCTTCTACGATTGTGGAATTTATAGATAATAAAATACATATATTAAGAGCTGGAGAATTAAGTGAAGATATAAAAGAAAACTTTAGTGTGATAGAATAGTAAATATACAGGTGAGGGTATGGAAGATAATAAAATATTCGTTATAAATCATTGCTTAGAAATGTGTGTAGGATATTGTAAAATTTATTCTTCTTTTTTGGGTGAGTGTCTTTTACAAAATATTCATATGTTTATTGAAAATGTTTATTCATCTCAAAAAAAGAAATATATAAAAAAGATAATAAATCATATTGATTCTTTAGAAAGAATCGAAATAAAAAAATATGATAAAGAGCAATTTGAATTTTTAAAAAACGGATTAAAAGAATATATTAAAATATCTTTTAAAGATAAAATTATCAATTCTTCATATAGTCGTCATTTAGTGACATTAGTTGATAAAAAAAGTTTTAAAAATATTGTTCTTGCTTTTTTAAACGAATGTGAAAAATTTACGATAAAAGAATCAAAGCCAAAGAAAATAGTTAAAAAAAATCCTACTATTGATTTGCCAATTTTATCTAATGAAGGAAAGAAAAAGATTACTTATGCTCAAAAAGATGGATTATTATATGAACATATGATTATTTCCGAAGGTACTTCTACTATGATTTTTAATGAAAACTCTTTTCTATGTGAAAAAGAAGAATACTTTGAATGTGTACAGAATGGAGATTTTTCTTTGTTTCAGGATTTGGATTCTTATGAATTAACTATTTTATCTCCTTTTGAACGAAAGAGAAGAATTTTTGTGAAAAGTATGTTTGAAATAGAAAGAGAGATTTATTTGTTAGATGAAAATCATTTAGATGATTTTTATAATGTAGCAGAAACTATTGTTGATAATTTATATAAGGAATTAAATGATTTTCATTTAGATTATTTTCTTACTGAGTCTTTATTTCAATTAACAAGAAAAACATATGGAAGTAGGCAATTATTAAATTCATATCATCAAGCTATTGAGAGGGTAGGAGATGTTCAACATAAGGTTGTAATAGTTTCTTCTAATTATTTTGATAATTTAAATAAACATATTCCTACAAAAGAAGATATTTTGAAAGTTGTTTATAATAAAATAATAGATAATATACCAATTCAAATGGATATTTATATTCAGAATTTAAATATCCTATTTGAACAAGTTTGCGAATATATGACTATTGATGAAATTATTTATTTTTATCATTCAGTTCAAGATGTTCTGAGTCAAAGGTCTTTAGAAAAAAATTATCATAACTCTCTGATAGACTTGCAAAAATATTGTTGTTTAAAAATAGTTTCTCTAACCGGGTTAAGTGATAATGAAGTTCTAAGTAATTATTTGAGAGAAGATAGAATTTTTTGATATAATAATAAAGGTAGGTGTTCCATATGATGGATGAAGAAACGGCTAAATTTATAGGTAAAGTTAATGAAGAATATCAGTTTTTACAAGATAAGTATGGGGATGTAAATAATAAGCCATGTATTTTACAAGTACATCAAAATCATTCTGCATTGTATTTAAATACACAATTAGTTGATTTATTATTAATAATAAATATTCAATCTCCGGAGGAATATGCTCATTTTGTTACTCATTGTGTTCAATTATTAACAAATACAATAACTCCTTTTGGACCAGAACAGTTGGAGCAAAAGAAAAGGGAATTATTTAAATCGTATATTCGAAGCTTTATTCCTTACAGATTATTAGCGATTCGTGAAGGATATAATCTAGAAGATTCTTATCGTGATACCTATAAATTGAATTTTGAAAAAAATTTACCAAATGAATATCATGCAGATGCATTGGAAGCCTTTAAGAAGAGAGGAGAAAAAGGTCTTATTACGTATCTATCTTCTCTTCCAGATGCTGATAAAATTATGTTACGTATACAAAGATATGTTTCTCGTGATTTCGGGAATGTTCATTCATTATCTTATGAAGAAGTTCTTCAACTAGATCAGTTGATTAAAAGAGATGTTAACATAGATACTTTGGTTACGTTAGGAGCATCTTATGAATTAACTATGAGACATTCAAGTAAAGGGACAATGGAATTTGATCCATATTACTTAGACAGAATGCTTAAATATTGTAAAATTTGTAATAAACATATGAGATATTTGTCTTTATATGACAGACATGTTGCTGTACTTTTTAGTCGAAAAGGGTTGGATAAAGAAGGAGTAATGGAATCATTTGTACCTTTTACTAATGGTTATTTTTATTATTTAAATAAACATAATGAAACATTATCTGATGGTTCTAGAATTATAAATTCTGCTGTAATTTTTAATGAGCTGTTAACATATGATGAAACTGCTTATAGCGGTGGTAAGACAGGCTTGGTATGGAGAAATTATTTTGGTATGAGTATGAAAGATTTATATTATTTTATATTTAAAGATGGTCAAAATAGAATTCCTGAAGGAGTTTCTGTTATGTATAACGAACGTTCTTTAGAAGAAGGAGAAGAACGATTAGGTTCTGCAGAACGTATACTAAAAGAAGTGTTAGAAGAGCATCCTAATTTTATAAATGTTTATGGAACTGAACTACATCTAAATGATGATTTATTTCAGCCTGAAAATTATCATTATATTCAAGAAAGTGTAGTTTATTTAAAGAAGGTACAAGATGAATATCACATCCCTGTAGAAATAACGGAAAATGATTTATTCTTTCATCCTGATTTGATTATTAAATGTGATCAATTTGGTATTTCAAGAGATTATATTAAGCTATTAAAGATAAATTATTTGGAAATGTTGTCTAAGACGTTTAATTATAATAATTTAAAGATTAGTAGAGTAGGTTATTGGACTATATTTGATCGATTAGATCATAACTTTATAAAAGTTATAGAGGAAAAATTATTTAATACGGAAGATATATCCGGGTTAGATTCTTTAAATGGTGGGTTGATACCTTATGGAGCAGATATTGATTCTATCCAAAAAATTTCTGAATAGGTGAATTATGGAAGAGGAAAAAATTAAACAAGCATTAGAACAAGTACAACAGCAATATACTTTATTAAAAAAAGAATTTGGTGATACATCTTTAGAACCGAGTACTTTAAGTGTTGGCCAAAAAAATACTTCTTTGTACTTAAGCACACAACAAATAGATTTATTACTTTTAGTAAATGTTAATTCTCCTGAGGCATTAATTGAATATGTTCAAAATTGTGTTCAACTAAATGGATTTACTTTAGGAGATATAAATGAAGAAAATTTAGAAGAAAAGAAAAGAGAAGTCTTCGCTGCTTATTTAAATAGTTATATTCCTTATAAAGATTTAGTAGTAAGAGAAGGTTTTACGGAAAAAGATTCTTTAAATAGAAGAATACTATTTAGTTTAAATAAAAATCTACCACAAGAATATATTAGTGGAGCTGTGACGGCATTAAATGTTGATGGAGAGTTAGGATTAGTTAGGTATTTATCTACAATCCCAAATGGAGAAAAATATCTTAGAGATATAGGTAGATTTATATCTTTGGATTTTGAAAATATTCAAGGTGTTACTTATGATGAAATAGTAGGTTTAGATGAGTTGATTAAGAGAGATTCTACTATTGTAAGTATTGTTTCTATTTCTCCTACATATAGTTTGTCTATGCATTATGATAGTGATGGTGTAAAGAAGTTTGATCCATATTTTGCTGATAGAGCTTTAGCTTATTGTAAGATAACTGATAAACATATGAGATACAATTCTTTATTTAGTAGATTGGCTGCAATGGATTTATATAATAAAGGATATGATAAAGAAACAGTAATGCAATTAATGTCTACATTTGCAGATGGCTTTTTTGGATATTTGTCGGAACATGACGAAACTTTAAAAAATGGTTCTAGATTAATTGATTGTGTTCAGGTGTTTAGTGAGTTATTAAGATATGAACCAGGACAAAAAGATGGTAAAAATACTGGTATGGTATGGCAAGAATATTTTGGAATGACTATGGAAGATTTATTCAGTATAATTTTTAAAGATGGTAAGTCTAGAGTTCCCGATGGAGTAGATGTCATGTATAATGAAACTGCTTTAGAAGAAGGCGTAGAAAGATTAGAATCTTGTGATAGTATTATTAGAGATATCTATAGAGTAGCACCTGGATTTGTAAATGTATTTGGAAATCAATTACATGTATATGATAGTTTGTTACAAAATGAGAATATACATATGTTACATGAAAGTGCAGAATTTATGAAGCGTGTACAAAATGATTATGGTATTAAGATTCAAATAACAGAACATGATTTAAATATTAGTGGTGATATGGTTAGAAATTGTCAAAGATATGGTGTCTCAATGGAATATATAAGATTGTTAAAGAAAAAGTATCAGCAAATGGTTTCTAATGTATTATTATCATATGATTTAGATATAGATACTGTTGATTATTGGTCAATATTTGATAAAGTTGATCATAATTTAAGAAGAGATATAGAGGGTAGAATAAAAAGAGGAGAAAGTATACAAGGAATTGATTCGCTACATGCTGGTTTATTACCAGAAGGAAGTAATATAAAAAAAATACCTAGTTTAAATCCATCTGCTTATGAAAGGCAACTAAATCAGGAACAAAATAAAGTTAAAAAGTTAGAATATCCAACTGAAACTGGTTCTATATCAATAGTACTAGTTATGGTTATCATGATAATTGTTTTACTAGCTTTAATTGGATTTTGTTTAATAATAATGTAGAGGAGTTTATTTATGAAGAAGTTTTTTGAAAAAATATATACAAATGTTGGTAATAAGATTTTATGTATAATAAGTTTTGTTTTAATTGGTCTTATTCTTATTTTTTCTTTGATTCCAAGAGTATATAGTGTTGTTTCAAGAGACGGCTTGAGTTATTCTACTAGTATAATTCCTGCTGATTATATGTTTTTTTGTTTAATGGGAATTGTATTTATTGTATTTGTTATTATATTATTAATTAATTATGTTGTTAAAATAGCATCCAAAAAGTATGTTAAACACGATCGATTATCTCCTTTTATTTTAATAATTGTTATATCCCTTGTTGGGTATATATGTAATAGTGGCCGATATGGTTTTAAAGATAAAGTCTTGTGTGATAGTAGTAGTATTTCTAAATATACTTCTAATGTTTCATATGTTTATATAGATGTTAATTATTGGTTTATTTTATTATTTGTTATTGGATTACTATTTATTTCAATGGTTTTTATATTTGGAGAGAACGAAAACAATTATAATAAAGAAGTTAAGTATAAAAAAAAGGTGGAAATAAAAGAGAAAAAAATTTCAGAAGAAGATGAACTAAAGAAATATAAAAAGTTATTAGATGAAGGATTAATAACTGAAGAAGATTATAATAAAAAGAAAAAGGAAATATTAAATATTAAATAACAAGGTATTACCTTGTTTTTTATATATATAAATGATATTATTTATTCGATTTGAGGTGATAATATGTTTGAACTTGTTTCTAATTATGAACCTAGTGGAGATCAACCTGAAGCTATTAAAGAATTGGTAGAAGGTATAAGAGAAGGTAAACATGAACAAGTATTACTTGGTGCTACTGGTACAGGTAAAACTTTTACTATTGCTAATGTGATTAAGGAAGTTAATAAACCAACTTTAGTATTAGCTCATAACAAAACATTGGCTGGACAATTATATGCAGAGTTTAAAGAATTATTTCCTAATAATCATGTAGAATATTTTGTTTCTTATTATGATTATTATCAGCCAGAGGCTTATGTACCTCAAAGTGATACTTATATTGAAAAAGATGCATCTATTAATGATGAGATAGATGAATTAAGGCATGGTGCAACTAGTGCATTAATCAATAATAGGGATGTCATAGTAGTAGCATCAGTTTCTTGTATATATGGTATTGGTGAAAAAGAAGAATATGAAAAAATGATGTTAACGTTAAATGTTGGAGATATTGTAAAACGCGATGATATTATGCACAAGTTGATTGATATGACATATGAAAGAAATGATTTAGATTTTCATAGAGGGACGTTTAGAGTGCGTGGTGATGTTTTAGATATAGTACCTGTTCAAGAGAAGAGTAAAGCAATACGTGTAGAATTCTTTGGAGATGAAATAGATAGAATATGTACTTTTGATCCATTAACGGGAGTAGTTGAACAAAATAAGAAAACAATTAGTATATTTCCTGCTTCACACTTTGTTACTGGTGCAGATAAAATGCAAGAAGCTATTCGTAGAATAGAAGAAGAATTAGAAGAAAGATTAAAAGTATTACATGATAATAATAAATTATTAGAAGAACAAAGATTACGAGAAAGAACTAATTATGATTTAGAGATGTTAAAAGAAACAGGATTCTGTAGTGGAGTAGAAAACTATTCTCGTCATTTAGCGTTACGTGGGGAAGGAGAAACTCCTTGTTGTTTAATAGATTTCTTCCCAGAGGATTTTTTACTTGTAGTAGATGAATCCCATGTTACATTACCTCAAGTAAGAGGTATGTATAATGGAGATAGAATGCGTAAGCAGACACTTGTCGATTATGGATTTAGATTACCTAGTGCCTTGGATAATAGACCTCTTAAGTATGATGAATTTGAAAGTAAGATTAATCAAGCAATATATGTATCTGCAACACCTGGTGATTATGAGTTAGAACATACTAATCAACACTATGTTGAGCAAATAATAAGACCTACGGGTTTATTAGATCCTACAATAGAGGTAAAAGGTACTGAAGGTCAAATAGATGATATTATTGAACAAATTAATTTACGTAAAGAAAAGAATGAAAGAGTATTAATAACAACGCTTACAATACGTATGGCAGAAGAATTGACTAACTATTTAAAAGATATGGGAATTAAAGTAGCATATTTACATAGTGAGATAAAAACATTAGAAAGATTAAAAATAATTCAAGAATTACGTTTAGGTAAATATGATTGTGTGGTTGGTATAAATCTTCTTAGAGAAGGTTTAGATATTCCAGAAGTTAGTTTAATATGTATTATGGATGCTGATAAGCAGGGGTTCTTACGTAGCACGAGAAGTTTAATACAAACAATTGGAAGATGTGCCAGAAATGCTAATGGTCATGTTATTATGTATGCGGATACTATGAGTGATTCTATGGCTGAAGCAATTTCTGAAACTGTACGTAGAAGAAAAATACAAAATGATTATAATATTAAACATGGTATAGAACCAAAAACAATTATTAAAGAGATAAGAGAAGTTGTAAATAATGAAATAGAAGAAAAAACTGATAAGAAGCCAGTTGAAAAGATGAGTAAGAAAGAAAAAGCAGATATCATGATACGAATAGAAAATGAAATGAAAGCAGCTGCTAAGAATCTTGACTTTGAAAGAGCTATGGAATTACGTGATATCTTATTCGAAATGAAAAGCGAAGAATAAAAAAAAGAACTAATAATTAGTTCTTTTTTATTTCGTCAAAATATTCTGTTACATCTATATAATCTGATGTTTCTATTTTATTCCCTTCCATATCTTTGCAATCTGATGAATTATTTTCTATAAAGCAAATAGTTATGTTTTCTTTAAATAGTTCAGAAACTTCTTTTATCTCGTCTACATTTTTTATAGGTTTACTGGTTGTTATTTCTAATGTTTTTCGATATTCTTTATTTGTGTTATTTTTTTCTTCAAGATAATAATATAAAGTGTATGAACTGTCTTTGTCTGAGTAATAAATATTATTATCGTATTGTTTTACTTCTGATTCTAGGATGTCTTTACCCGTACCGATATACTTCCCTATAGATAATTTGCTTGATTCTAGGTATATTGATTCTTTATTTAAGAAAACAATGTTTGCTCCTCCTAATTCTATATTTATTATAACATAATTATTTATTTCTATGATATACTTATTAAGATAAGAGAGGGGCTATTAAAATGCAAACGACATATGTTTTTGGACATAAGATTCCTGATACTGATGCTGTATGTGCAAGTATTAGTTATGCTTATTTAAAAAATAAATTGGGTTTGAAAGCAGAACCAAGAGTATTAGGTTCTATTAATAAAGAAACTTCTTTTGTATTGGATTATTTTAAAGTTAAGGAACCAGAGTTTTTAAATGATGTAAAAGTTCAAATTCGTAATATGCATTATAATAAGAATGCTATGATAGAAGAACATACCTCTATTTATCGTACATATAAAGGTTTAATGGAGATGGGAGTTACTGGTTTTCCTCTAGTTAATAAAAAAAGAGAATTAACTGGGTATGTAAATGTTAAAGAAATATCTAGATATTTAATAGATGGTGATATTACAAAATTAAATACTTCCTATGATAATATTTTAGATACGCTTGGTGCAGAAGAATTGGTTCGAATTGATGATGAAATTGAAGGATCTATTCTTGCTGCGGCTTATAAAAGTGAAACATTTTTAACAAGAGTTGATTTACAAAAGGATAATATTCTTTTGGTTGGAGATCGTTATAAAATTCAAGAATATGCTATTAATTCTTGTATAAAACTATTGTTACTTGTTAATAACGTAAAATTACCAAAGGAATTACTAGAGAAAGCAAGAAGAAATCGTGTGAATGTTATCAGTGTTCCTATGGGAACTTTTAAATGTGCTAATATGGTTAAATTATGTAATTATGTTAAATTATTAAATATAAATTCAGAACCAGTTACATTTAATACTTATGATAGTAGAGATGATTTTATTGAAATAAGCAGTAAATTAGGACATACGAATTATCCTATTGTAAACAAAAAAAATGAGTGTTTAGGAATGATTCGTGTTATTGATGTTAATGATTATGAAAAAAAGCAAGTTATATTGGTTGATCATAATCAAAAGTCACAAAGTGTTGATGATATTGAAGAAGCTAATATTTTGGAAATTATTGATCATCATAATTTGGGAACAATTGGTACTACTATGCCAATTAATTTTAGAAGTATGCCAGTAGGATGTACATGTACTATTATTTATCAATTATATAAAGAATCTAATGTGGAAATACCAGAACATATTGCAGGATTAATGTTATCCGCTATTTTATCAGATACATTAATGTTTAAATCTCCTACAACTACAGAATTAGATATTGAAACTGGTAAGAAGCTAGCTGAAATTGCTAAGATAGATGTTGATGAGTATGGAATTAAAATGTTTAAGGCAGCATCTTCTATTAAAGGTATGGATATTGAAGATATTATAAAAACTGATATTAAAACATTTAAATTTGAAGATTCTAATTTGGCTATTAGTCAGATTACTACTATGGACTTTGAAGAAATTAAAGCTAAACAAACTGAAATTGTTCAACAATTAAATTCTATGTGTAATGTTGGAAATTATAAATATGCTTTATTCTTTGTTACAGATATTTTAAAAAATGGATCTTATTTGTTTTATAATGAAAGAGCAAAGGATTTGGTTGAAAATGCTTATGGTATAGAACCAAAAGAAGGTATATATATGGATGGTGTTGTTTCTCGTAAGAAACAAATGTTACCTCCATTGTTAGATGTAGAAGAAAGAAGATAAAATCTTCTTTTTTTATGGTAAAATAGAGATGGTGATGATATGAAAGCATTGGTTACAGGAGCTTCATCTGGAATAGGAAGAGATATTGCTATTTATTTAAGTGAGTTAGGTTATGATTTAATCTTAGTTAGTAGAGATGAGAATAGATTAAAAGAAACTGCTAGTAATATTAAAACAAATGTAGAAATATATCCTTGTGATTTAACAGGAAGGGATAATTGTTTTAAATTATATGATTATTTTAAAGAAGAAGATATTGATATCTTAGTAAATGGTGCTGGATTTGGTTTGTTTGGTAATACTTGGGAAACAGATATCAATAAAGAAATGAAAATGATTGATTTAAATGTAACAGCATTACATATTTTGACAAAATTATTTTTACAAGATATGGTTCGAAAAAATAAAGGTTATATTTTAAATATAGCAAGTAGTGCTGGTTTTTTAGCAGGACCTGGCTTAAATACTTATTATGCTACTAAAAATTATGTTACGAAGTGGACTATGGGAATATATCAAGAGTTAAAAGCTGCAAAAAGTAATGTAAAAATATGTGCTTTGTGTCCCGGACCTGTAGATACGAATTTTAATAAAGTGGCAGGAGGTTCTTTTACAGTTAAGGCATTAAGTAGTGAATATGTTGCACATTATGCGGTAGATAAAATGTTTAAGAATAAACTGATTATTATACCTGGCTTCATGGTTAAAATGGGTGTTTTCTTTAATCGTTTTTTACCGACAAAGTTATCTTTAAAAATTGTTCATAATATTCAAAGGAAGAAGGCTTCAAAAGATGCTTAATTTAATGTTAAAAAATATACCTACAAAGTATGCATTTGCAGGTTATAGTATTCGTAAAGGTATTTCTGTTATGATGACGAATATGGATGGTAAAATGGTATATGATATCTTTTTGTATACTTATATAGATAATTATTTATCTTTCTATATGTTAATGGAAAATGGTAAATATAGAAATGCTGAAACGGGAGTGGAAGTTCCTGAGGCAAAAGCTGAGGATATTGTTAGTAAACACTTGTATCGAGGACCAAATAAGGATGCTTCTCAATATGGAACTTATAATAAAGAAGAGATTGTTGGGGTATTTGGTGTAAGAGATATTGAAACTTTAATGAAACAGACAGATGAAATAGGAAAAACGGATGATAGTCATGATGTTTCTTTAGAGGCGGTTATGGATACTAAAACTCAATATATGGGTATGGAAATATTAGGAATTATTAATCGTTTTAATAAATATTTAAAATGGGAAAAAGATATTATGACTGTTCCAGCTATTATATATGGTATGAATGATGAATATTATTCTATAATTGGTGATGAGATGGACTTCTTTGAGTTTATGTCTAATAAAGACTCTGATCAAATCGTTCGTGAGATAAAAATATTAACAGAAAGCACGGATGGTGTTGGTAATGTTAAGAAAGGCATGAAAATTAATATTATTAAAGCAGAGGATGAAAATGGCTCAAGTAAATTGGAAGTAATTGATAAAACACAAGAAAATAAATAAAGACCTTAATCAAGGTCTTTATTTTCTATTATGCCACTATACCATATTAAGTCTTTTCTTTGAAGTTTATTTAATCTTGCATAGTTGTTTAATAATTCTTCTAATTGTTTGTCAGCAATTGTGTTCATAACACTAGGCAGAGGAGTATCATCATTTGTTCTTTCTAGTAGATAATCTGTTGAAGTATTTAAAAAGTTTGCTATTTTTATTAGTTTATCTATTTTAGGATCTGCTTTGCCGTTTTCATATGCACTGATAGTTTCTTGAGATACTCCTATTTCAATACTTAGTCTAATCTGGGTAATGTTTCTTTTTTCTCTCATAATTCTAATTCTTTCCATATTAGTACCTCCATAAATATTACTAATATAATTTTATTAATAATATGTGTTCTATATTAGAAGTATTATATGTAATTTAATATTAATAATATTTGTTTTTGGAATTGTTATTGAAATCGAACAAATGTGTGTTATAATTGTTTTTAGGTGTTTTTATGTTTAAAAAAATTTATGTAGAAATAACAAATCAATGTAATTTAGTCTGTTCTTTTTGTAAGGGAACGAAAAGAACAATGATGTTTTTGGATAGTAAATCATTTAAAATATTAATAGATAAATTAAAAGGTTATACAGAATATTTGTATTTTCACGTTATGGGAGAACCTTTATTACATCCTCATATTAATGAATTAATTGATTTAGCTAGTAAAGATTTTTTTATTAATATTACTAGCAATGGTTATTTGATAAAAAGAGTTAAAGAGAATAAGAATATAAGGCAAATAAATATATCATTACATAGTTATGATGAGAAATATGGAAAAACTCTTGATGAATATATGAATGATATTTTTTGTAGTAGTGAAGTTTTAGTAAGAAATGATACTATTGTTAATTATCGTTTATGGGCAAATAGTGTTTATAAATCTATAATTATTAACATGTTAGAGAAGAAATATAATGTTATTATTGGGGATAAAAATAAAGTAAAATTAAGTAATAATGTATTTTATGAAGTAGAAGAAGAATTTATATGGCCAAGTTTAGATAATGAATATTACAATGAAATAGGTAGTTGTAAAGCTTTAAAAGATCATATTGGTATATTAGTAGACGGAACTGTTGTCCCTTGTTGTTTAGATAGTGATGGAGTTATTTGTTTAGGAAATATTTACAAAAATGATATTAATGATATAATAAACTGCGATTTATTTAAGGAAATGAAGAAGGGGTTCCAAAATAACAAAAAGGTACATGACTTATGTAAGAAATGTAACTTTTATGAATTGAGGAGATAATATGGCATACGAGGAACATGAAGGGTATAAAGCTTTTAATGGTAAGAGACAAAATCAGGTTCTTGGGTTAATGGTGGTACTCAATACTATACATCATCTGGTAAATCTTATACTGGTGATACTTCTAAATTAGTATTACAAGGTGCTGTTTCTGGTGCTACTTGTGGAAGTCCATGTGGTAATAAAGGTATTTGGTATAAATATATTTATTATACAAGATCTAAATCAACAAATTATAGTTGTCCTAGTGGATGGTCTAGAAATGGTACTACATGTTATAAGTCAACTACTGATACTAGAGCTGCTACTGCTACTACAACTTATAGTTGTCCTAGTGGATGGTCTAGAAGTGGTACTACATGTTCTAAGACTAGTACAGATACTAAATCTGCTACTGTAAGTTATAGTTGTCCTTCTGGATATACTAAGAGTGGATCTAAATGTACTAAATCAACTACTGATACTAAGAATGCTACTGTAAATTATACTTGTCCAAATGGTGGTACTTTAAGTGGTACTAAGTGTACTATTACAACTAATGCTACTGCTAAAACAACTTATAGTTGCCCAAGTGGATATACATTGAGTGGTACTAAGTGTACTAAGACATATGATGCAACTGCTCATCCTGGAACAGGATCATATAGTTGCCCATCTGGTCAAACTCTTTCAGGAAAGAAATGTATAGAAACTAAGGATGCAACTCCACAAACTGGTCAAACTACTTATACTTGTCCATCTGGTTATACATTAACTTCTGATCATAAATGTAAATTAGAAATTAATGCAACTGGAACTGATGTTTACTCATATACATGTCCTACTGGATATACAAAATCTGGTGAAGGTGAAAATACTAAGTGTTCTAAAGTAGTTAAGGATCAAGGTACATATTATTGTGAAGATTCTGCAGCAACATTAAGTGGTATGAAATGTATTAAAACTATCAAAGGTGAAATCGAATCTTATACTTGTCCTGCTGGATATCTATTAGATGGAACTACATGTATTAAACGTACTACTGATACAATAGATGCTACTGCAAGTACTAGTACTTCTACTTCATATAAATATACATGGAGTAAGAGTTCTACACTAGCTGGTTGGGAATTTACTGGAAAAACTAAAACTGAAACTCAAACTTATACAGCTGGTCAAAAATAGAAACTAAAAAAGTGAGAATATTCTCACTTTTTTATTTGTATAAAAGTTTTTTACCAAAGCCTGCTGTGACTCTGTTGTCTGTTGTATATACTAGTTGTGTAGTATAAGGACAAGAACAATCTTTTATCATTCTTGCATAATACTCAACTAATTTATTATATTTCGTTAAATATATGCCTTCCAAACATTCACAGTATTCTCTACTATAGAAGTGGTGCCCTTTAAAGAAAGAACTGTCTAAATGGCTAAAAATGGCGTTAAAATTAATAAATTGTTTGTCTGAGTACTCATTACATTTCATTAGAGATACAAATCCGTTTTTATATATTCCTAGTTCTCCCACATGATCTAACATCGTTTTTATTTCTTGAAGGTTAGATATATAATCTTTCATAATCATTGTATTTATATTTATTATTTTTTTATCTTTTAATTTGTCTTGAAGAGTAACTATATCTTGTGATGTAGCTACTCTATCTGATTTGAATATTTTATTATTAATTTCGTCTAAATAATGATGCCTAGATATATGAATACTTTCTAAGTTGTTAACATATGGGTATTCTAATAGTTTAAGTAAGTTTATTCCATTTGTAGATATTTGTACTTCTATATTATGATTTATAGAATATATCATATCTAATAATTGAAATAATCTTTTATAATCTAATAATGGTTCTCCTCCAGTAATAGATATACCATGTAATCTATCTAAAGATAATAAGTATTTAATAACATATTCTAGTTTCTTTAGATCAATGTTTCCGTAGTCGCAACTATTAGCATTAGCACAAAACATACAGTGGGCATTACAATTATCTGTTATTTTTATATATAATCTTAGTTTAGCTCTACCTATTTTAACTTCATTAGGATTAGTAGTACATAGTTCATTTTTTACCATTAAATCTTGATTAAAAAGATTGATAGTTTCCATTAACAACGACTTGTATAACTACTAGTTCCACATGAACTAGAACTACTACTTGATTCGTAATGTCCATAATGCTTTTGATTCTGTGCTTTTTTTACTAGTTTTTTCGGTATTTCTGGTTCTTGTAATAAAGTATTAATGTCTATGTATCCTATTGTTTTCCTAATTGTTATTATTTCATTTAAACAAGTTATAATCTTAGATAGCTTTGTTAGTGTTTCATCGTCACACATTTTTGTAAGTACTAAGTACTCATAGAATTTTGTTACATTTGATTTTATTTCTTGATTTTTTAATTCAGGAGCATTGATTATGCGATTGAAAAATTCTATTATTTCTTGTTCATCAAACATAATTAAATCTCTCCTATTGGTTCTTTTTATTACGTTCTTTGTTTAGTTTTGTCCAATTAATTAAACCAATTACTGCCATGATTAAATAAATTGTTTTTTTGGTTAGATAAACAGCATCAAAATGAATAATATACATTGCAACTGCAATAATATCTGTAATAATCCACCAAATATATTGCTCTTTGAATCTAAACATTTCTAGCAATACTGCAATGATTCCAATACTTAGAGTAAAGGAATCTAACCATGCTACATTTCCTCCAAGTTTTACAAGAATAAAGTGATAAATAACACCTCCAACAACTATTAATAATGTTGTAATAATATTTTGAAAAGGTGTTAATTTTTTAGATTTTGTTTTTTCAATTAATTTTTCGTCTCTATGTTGAGACCATATATACCATGAGATAAAATTGATTGGTAAGTAGAATAAAACTTCTAAAGCAAATGTACCATAGATTTTGTGATACCAAAGGAAGATTGCATATACGATTGTGTTTACTGTAGCAAATACAAAATTAGATATGTTTGCTTTAGCACAGAAGAAGATACATAAGATACCACATATTGCACTTATAAAGTTAATTATTGTTAACCATAGAGGATTCGTACTACTAGAAGGATCTATAATTGCTTGTATTACAGCTAAACTTGCGATAATTACCATAATAATAATCATGATTATTTCATACCATTTTAAATCTTTAAAACTTTTTACTATATTTTTTATCTTTTTTTCATTTGAAATTGTTTTTATATTGTCCATAATTCTCTCTCCTTTTTGTTTTTCATATTTCTTATTTTTGTACCACTGATTGGATAGTGGATTCTTTTGTAATCTACAACACGATGTGTAGCTTCTGGATAAGCTCTTTTAAAGTAATCATCATAAGATAGTTCACTACTATATACTGCATCTAATCTAGGACCTACTACCTTCCTTACTAGAGGAGTTTCAGCGTCCCAATCCTCTTCTCCATTTTCTAATCTACATTTAGAAACGTCTATTAGAATTGGAATTGCATTTTTAAAGTTTTTACAAATGTTTTCTATATGATTCTTTCTATCCTCTACTGTTAAATAATCTTCTTTATTGCTTTCTAGAATCTTTATTTCATCTGCTCCTCCATAGAATAAAATAACATATACTATTTTGCATTCTTTAACTGCGGTTTCTATGCAATAATTATGTCCTTTATGTAATGGCATGAATTTTCCTCCATACATTCCTATTCCATATTTTTTCATACTCTTCTCCTTTCTTTTTAACATTTTGTTAGTAACAATAAGTAATTATTACACAGATTGTTCATCTGTTATTAACATTATATTAATAACACGGATTTTTGTCAATACTCTTTTTAACATTTTTATAAAAACATTTTAAAATAAAAAAAAGAAGCTAATTATTAGCTTCTTAATTTAGCAGTAGTTTTTTCTTCTACTTCTTTAATAATCTTATTAAATACTTCCATTACTTCTTCGTCTGATAATGTTCTTGTTGGATCTTTAAATGTTAATGTATAAGCAATAGATTTTTCGTTTTCCATTTGATAGATATCAAATACTTCTACATGGTCTAGTAATCTTCCACCAGATTTTTTTATTTGATTCTTTATTATTTCTGATTCTACATCATTTTCTACAACGAAAGCTAAATCTTTTACTATTTCTGGATATTTAGATGCTTCTTTAAACTTAATAGGTTTAATTTGTTTTTCATATAGTTTTGTCATAGATAATTCTGCAACATAAATTTCATCTTTTTTCATAGATGGATGAACTCTTCCTATGATACCTATTTCTTCTTTATCTAAAAGTACTTTAGCCCCTATACCAGGATGTATGTCTTTTATTGTATCTGCAACAAATGTATATCTGTTTTTAAATCCTAAATAATCAAGTAAGTTTTCTAGTATACCTTTTAAACAATAGAAATCGCATTTTGTTGATGTGTGTTGCCAATTATTAACTTGGTAGTTACCTTTCATTAATATAGCTATTTTTATATCTTCTTTATAATTTTTATCATATGTTTTTGCTATTTCATATAGACGAATATCATCTACTTTACGAGCTTTATTATATTCGTAAATATCCATTAGTGAAGGAAGAAGTGTAGTTCTTATTATGGATTTATCCGTACTCATTGGATTTGGAAGTTTGATTTGTTCTTTTTCTTCATAACGGAATTCGTTTGCCATCTCTGGAGATGTAAGAGTATATGTTTTTGTTTCATTTAAACCTAAGGTTCTTAATCTCTTAGATATTTCTTTTCTAATTTTAACATCTCCAACATATTCTCCACGTCTTATTGGTATTCTTGGTAATGTTGATTCTAGGTTTTCATATCCATATAATCTTCCTATTTCTTCTGCAATATCATTTACATTTGGATCAATATCTAATCTTCTTCTTGGAATTGTAACTTTAAACGTGTCTTTTTTTAGTTCGTAAGGGAACATTAATCTATCTAATTCTGTTTTAACATCTTTATCTGTTAATTCTAAACCTAATAAAGTTGATACTTCATTTGTTTTGAATTCAACTACTTTTTCTGTTTTATCTATTTTGTCATGAACTAGTTTTCCACTTAATACTGTTGCATCTGCATATTTTTCGAGTAGATGACATGCTCTATCCATTGCAGCATCTGTATATTCATATGATAATCCTTTTCCATAACGAATAGATGCTTCGCTTTTTAAATCTAGTCTAGCTGATGTATATCGAATAGCAACAGGATCAAAAATAGCTGCTTCAATAACAATATCTTTTGTATTTTCATCTACATCGGTATTTAATCCACCCATAACACCTGCGATACATACTGGTTTTTTGCCATCTGTAATAACAATATCGTTTTCTAGTAATACTCTATCTTGATTATCTAATGTTGTAATAGGTTCGTCTTTTGTTGCGTTTCTAACTACTATTTTCTTACCTAATTTATTAGCATCAAAGAAATGTAGAGGATTTCCATATTCTAACATTACATAGTTAGAGATATCGACAACATTATTAATAGGTCTCATACCAGCTGCTATTAATCTTTTCTTAATAAAATCAGGAGATTCTTTGATAACTACTCCTTTTACCATTTTCGCTGTGTAGTAAGGACATAAAGGAGAATCTACTTTTAATGATACATAGTTATTAATGTCATCTTTATCTTCTTTGTATGAGGCATCTGGTAATGTAACTTTTTTAGATAAAATAGATGCTATTTCATACGCAAAACCAATATGATAATAGCAATCATTATTACGATGTTTATGAACATCTAATTCATATACTGTATCATCTGTACCTAAATATATGTTTGCATCTGTACCATTTGGTAAATCTGTATCTAGTTCCGTAATTCCTTTTGCATATGTTTCTTCGTTTTTTTCTTCTAAACCAAGTTCAAATAGAGCACATATCATTCCATTTGATTCTTGTCCTCTTATTTTACCAGCTTCAATCGTACCTTCTGGTAGTACACAACCTGGCAATGCTACTAATACTTTTAATCCTTTTCTTACATTCGGAGCTCCACATACTATTTGAACTTTTTTTGAACCAACGTCTACTTTGCATAAATGTAGGTGGTCGCTATCAGGATGATCTGTACATTCTAGTACTTCACCAATTACTAAGTTTTCAATATGTGAATCAATTACTTTTTCTACGTTTACACCAGCTTTAGTTATTTTAACTGCCAATTCATGTAGGTCTTCATTTTCAATATCCACGTAATCTTTGCACCAATTTAAACTTATCATAATTACACATCCTTTCTATCGAAATTTTCTGATTCTCTTAAATCTGTTTGATAGAATGTTCTAATATCATTTATACCATATTTAAGCATTGCTAATCTTTCTGCTCCGAAGCCAAAGGCAAAGCCAGACCATTCTTTTGGATCATAGCCACAACCTCTTAATACATTTGGATGTACCATACCTGCTCCACTTACTGTAATCCAACCAGTATTTTTACATAACGAACAACCTTTTCCTTTGCAAACGAAACAAGATATATCTGTTTCTACGGAAGGTTCAGTAAATTGATAGTAAGAAGGTCTAAATCTAGTTACGCAATCTTCTCCAAATAATCTTTTTGCAATAACGTCAAATGTTCCCTTTAAATCAGATAATCTTATGTTTTTATCTACTAATAGTCCTTCTATTTGCATGAATTGATGTGAATGAGTTGCATCATCAGCATCTCTTCTATATGTTTTTCCAGGACATATCATACGTACTGGTGTTTTTCCACCTGCAGCTAACATAGTTCTAACTTGTACTGGAGATGTTTGACTACGAAGTAAGATTGATTCATCTTCAATATAGAATGTATCTTGAGCATCTCTTGCAGGATGTCCTTTTGGAATATTTAACATTTCAAAATTATATTTATCTTCTTCTACTTCTGGCCCATCTACAACATCATATCCCATAGACATAAATACTTCTTCTACTTCTTCTATAATTTTTTCTAAGATATTAGGTGCACCAACTGGTATTTCAGTAGCAGGTAATGTTACATCTATTTTTTCTTTCGATAGTTTTTCGTTTAGCTCTGCATCTTGATATCCTTTAATTTTAGTATCAATGGCATTTGTAACATCTTGTTTAAGGCCATTTAAAAGCATACCAAACGTTTTTTTATCTTCTACGTCTAAATCTCTCATATGACTTGTAAGTTCTTGTATTGGACCTTTTTTGCCTAAATATTCAACTTTTAAATCATTTACTTCTTTTAAATTAGTAGTTTTAGCTAATTTATCAAGGATTTCTCCTTTTAATGTTTCGACTTTTTCTTTCATATTATTTACCTCCATTAAAAAAAATCTAAAACTAAGGGACGAATTTCTCCGCGGTACCACCCTAATTCTAGAATTCTAGCACTCAATTAGATATAACGCATCTAAAGCGGTTTCCAACTCCAACGATGAATTTCATTATATTATTTATCTATGAATGCTTTCAGCCGGTGACATTCAATCTCTAAATGAAGAACTTAATATAATTACTTAGTTCGTCTTCAACGTTTTTCTGTTAAGTATTGTAACATAATCGTGAATTGAAAGCAAATAAAAAAGGCATTAAGCCTTTTATTTATTTTCGAAATCTACAATTTCTTTATATATAGATAATATTTCTTCTTTTTCTTTGGAATTATAATCAGATAATAATTTATCTAATTGATCTTGTTCTTTTAATCTTTTACTTTTAATCCTAGATTCGAATTCTTGTATTTTAGTTTCAATTCCATCTTTATCTGTTATTTTATAGAATGATGGTATTTGCATGATACTATATTTCGTTTCTTTTTTAGTTATCATTCCAATATATTCTCTTATACTACGATAAATCTTAGGATTTTGATTATCATTAAATATCATTATTGAATAAATAATATTTTTTATAATGTCTTTATCAGTTGTTATATAACTAGAATAAATGTTTTTAAATTTTGCATATTGAACTACTGTTTGTTCTTTTTTTCTACTCTTTACTTTAGTATCTTTAAGTACTTTTTTATCTTTAGCTGATATTTTATATAAATATACTAAATAGATGATTAATAGGAACCAGATAAAGCCTTTTATTTCTTCTGGGTCTGGTATTAATGTTTCTACTTTTGAAATAAAATAATTATATGCAAATAAGCTTAATGCAACGCTTAATAAACTCTCTATAATAAATGATTTAATACTTATTCTGTTCTCTCCATTAACTATATTAGTAACATAGAAATTTCTAATGAATATTTCAAATATAACAATTAAGAATATATTGTTTTTAATACTAGGTATTAAAGATCCTAAAACGATTATATATATAGTTGGAATCAGAATAAAATTAATAGTTCTATTTTCTTTTTTAGTGAAATAAAACAATATAATTGTTAATGGTATAGTAAATAATATTTGTAATATTAAAGTCGTAAGGCTCATATGCATTCTCCTCTATTGGTAAGTTATACTACTATAAAAGTATTAAAAAGTCAATGTAATAAAAAAGCAGATAAACTATCTGCTTATATTTGAGATTTTAGAATTCTTGTTAAGATGATAATCAATTCTGGATCTCTTACTCTATCTACATATGTGTCCTGTCCATCAATGATTTCTTCGACAATAGCCACATTACTTGGAACAATGTCTCTATTTTCATCAACTCCCATAACAAGGAAGTATTTAACTCCACCATACATTGTTTCATTTAATACAACATACTTTTCATCATTTTCTAAACTTATGATTGTATTTGTTTTTAGTGCCATAATTCCATCTCCTAACTTATGATTCTTTTACACCAAGGTCATTGATGTATTGATCTAGTTCATTTAATAAACCTTCACTTATATTATCATCTTTTTCAGCATTTGTCTCGTTATTTTCACTATTAAACATTGAATTAATAGAAAAATCATCTTGTTTCTCTGAATTTACTTCTATAACTGGTTCTGTAGCGTTTTGAATATCTTCCGGTTCATCTATTGAATTATCCGCTGGTTCTTCTACAGAGTCTAATTCTACTACCGGTTCAACAACTTCTTCTGTGGTAGGTTCCATTGCATCTGTTGAGCTTACTTCTTGATTAGCTTCTAGACTTTCTTCTATAGAAATTTCTGGAACTTCTTCAGTAGCTGATTCTTCTGGTTCTTCTATTTCTTCAACAGGTTCTTCCGTTATTGTTATTTCTTCCGTTGTTTCTACAGGAGCAGATTCTTCTGTTGATGGATCGTCTTCATTTTTTTCTTCTGGTTCTTCAACTCCTAAAGGCTCAGATAATGTTTCTAAGTCTTGTAGTTCTTCACTAAACTCTTGAGAAGGCTCTGCTATATTATTACTTGTATTTTCTATTTCTTCAATACCTTTTTCAGTTAATTCTGTTGCAGTACCTTCTTCTTGTTCATCAAAATAAACAACAGGATTTGTAATTTCAACTTCTTCAATTACTTTGTATCCTCTTTTATCATCTGTCAGTTCTTCAACTGGTTCTTCAGAAGCTGTTTCTTCTATTGCGTGTGTTTCTTCTGGAACTTCTACTAATTCAATTTCTTCTTGTGGAACTACATTAATATATTCATCATAGTTCCCAGGTACTAGCACATTTGTGCTGTTGATTTGATCCATATTGATACCACTACTTAAATCAAGATGGAGTATTTCTTCTAGCTTTTGAGCTATTTCAATTGGAGATTCTGCAAATTGACGACGATGTTTAATATCAATTACAATTTGCGCTAATTCTTTCAATTTGTCTTTATCTTTGTTTTGTAGAGCAATATCTAAAGCTCCAGATTTCTTTGATAGTAACCTACTTCTAATATCATCCATCTCATTAAATGCATCAGTAATCTTGCGATTAATTTTTTCACATTCATTTTTTAAAGTATGTGAGGCATCAGATATTTCCTCGCTCTCATCATTTTTAAATGATTGTGCTATTTTCTCTGCAGCAATAATATCATCTTTCTTTTCATCTAATGCTACTTTTGCTGTTGCTTTTGCCCCTAAGTCAGTATCCGGTGTATTATCATATGCTTTTTGATATTCTCCAAGTTCTATTTTCATTGCTTCAATCATTTCTGATAAAGCTTTATCTTTTTCTTCATAACCATATTGTGCATCCTGATCAATTATAGCTATTTTTTCTTGTAAGTTTTTTAATTCTTGTTCCCAATTTGCAATTCGAATTTTTAAAAAGTCTGTACGTATTTTTTCAGGTGTGTTGGATTCTAAAATATCGTAGTTCTTTTGATCTATTTCATTTGCAAATGCGTCTCTAGCTTGCGTGGCCCTTAATAGCTCTTCTTCTAAAGCATTATCAGTTGGAACATTAATATAAGGCTGCTCAATAGCAATATTAATTAATTGAATTAAATAATCTCTAGCACTGTATATATCTTCTTTATTAGATATAACATCTTTTATTTTTGTTTCTATATATTTTGGATCTACTCTTATTTCTTCTAATCTAGCTGTTAATTTAGCAATTTTAGATTCTAATTCAGAAATTCTTTTAATATTTTTTTCTTTTTTTGTTTTATCAACATATGTATTTTTATCTTCTAGGTTTTTTTGGGTTTCTTCTAGTAATCTTTTCTTTTTTTCGATTTGTTCTTCTAAATCGTTTATTTCTGCTGAAACATTTAAGATGTCTTCTTGAACGGCATTATACGCCTCGTTTCCTTCTTCTAATTCTTCTACTACCTTTTGAATTTTTTCTCTTGCTTCAGCAATTAGTGCATCATATCTTTCTATTATGGACTTATCAGTGGTTTCTCCGGTTCTTTCTTCCATGCTAAAAATATAGTTATCATAACTATTTTTAGTTTCTCTAAGAACTGATGTATCTTTATAATAGTCTTTTTCTTTTTCTTTTAATTCTTCAAGTACTTTATTTTTTTCTTTTAAATTGCTTCTTAAAGTTCTTAATAATTTCTTTGTAATTATCTCTATGTTTCGATCTGCCATTTCTGCAGATGTATCGTAACTTTCTTCATCTAATTGAGATTTAATATCTTCAATTTCTTGACTGTAACCAGCTATTTTTTCTTCGATTTCTTTTTCTTCGACTCTTAAAGCTGGTCCATCACTTTTTGAACGACACATTTTAACTAAAACGTCAAGATTCCAAAAAACTTTCAATTTATCGTCCATAGATACACACCCTTTTATCCTAGTCTAAGATAATCATATCATAAACACTCCTCTTTTTCAATAAAACTATTTTTCAAGAATTCTATTTTCTTTCATATATTTCAATAGAGTTGATTCTATGGATTATTTCCCTCCAAATTTTGATCCTAAAGTTTATAATATCAGTGCTATCTTGATTGGATTGGCATTAATAGGAAATTTCAATGTTGATGAACAAAATGCTATTGGTAACTGGTTTATGACCATTGGACAAGTTTTAGAAAACAATGCTGCTTGGCAGTGTTTAATTGAAGGAAGAATTCAGGGTGATAATGTTAATATTAATAGTCGTAAATTTAAAGAAACAGGAGATCCATTTACTGATGCAAAAGCTTGGGTAGATTCTCCTCAAGATAAAGAAATACAACAGTTAAAGAAAATGATAAAAATAATGGAGGAGGAAATTGAGAAAATGAAAAAGACATAAAAAAAGAACTATTATACTAGTTCTAATTTTACAGTTAAAGCGTCGTCTCCAACTCTTTCTTTTAATTTAATAATTCTAGTGTATCCACCATTTCTATTTTCGTAACGTTTAGCAAGGTCGTTAAAAACTTTAGTTACAACTGTATTATCATTATTTAGGAAAGCTAATGCTTTTCTTCTTGAAACTAAAGTTCCTCTTTTTCCATAAGTTATCATCTTATCAACGAATTTTCTTACTTCTTTAGCTCTAGCTTCTGTTGTAACTACTGATTCATTTAAGATAACATCTTTTGTTAAACCAGCTAAAATACTTCTACGAATACTTTTTTCTCTATTCAATCTTCTATATTTTGCCATAAGTATTTTACCTCCTTGTATTTTTAATCGCGGAACTTAAGTCCCATTTCTTTAACTTTATCTATAACTTCTTTTAGAGATTTTTTACCTAAGTTACGAATTTTTGTAACTTCAACTTCTTTTTTAGAAATTAAATCTTGTACTGTATTAATTCCAGCTCTCTTTAAGCAGTTATAAGCACGTACAGAGAACTCAATTTCTTCTATTGGAGTCTCTAGAGTCTTAGTGATTGTATCAACTTTCTTCTCAGCCATTAATCCTGAAACATCACTGATTGCGTTTAAATCAGTAACGATATTGAAATGTTCAATTAAAATTCTTGCAGATAAAGCCATAGCTTCCTCTGGAGTAATTGATCCATTTGTATATACATTCATGATTAATTTATCAAAATTTTCATTTTGACCTACACGAGCGCTTTCTACTTCATAACTTACTCTTTCAATTGGTGAGTATAGTGAATCAATTGCGATTACACCAGCTTTAGTTTCTCCTAATAATTTTTGGTTTGCTTTAGAATCAACATAGCCTCTTCCGTTTGAAACAGTCATTTCCATTTCTAATTTTCCACCTTTAACAAGGTTTGCAATAACTAAATCTGGATTAATTATTTCTATATCAGCGTCTCTTTCGATATCCCCAGCAGTAACAGCTCCTTCTTTATCAGCAGATAATCTAATCACTTTATCTTCTTCAGAATGATTTTTAATTACTATGCTTTTTAAAGCAAGAACGATTGCTGTAACATCTTCAACTACACCATCGATTTTTTGGAATTCATGCATAACACCTTCAATTTTAACAGATGTAATTGCACTTCCTGGTAAACTTGATAACATTACTCTTCTTAATGCATTACCAATTGTAGTTCCAAATCCTCTTTCTAATGGTTCTAGTTCAAATTTTCCATAGTGATTACTCTCTATGTATTCTGTAATTTTGTATTCTGGTTTTTCAAATCTTAACATATCCTTAAGTCCCTTCCTATCATTAATTTCTTGGACGTTTTGGTGGACGACATCCGTTATGTGGAACTGGAGTAACGTCATTAATTGTAGTGATTTCTAAGCCTGCAGTTTGTAATGAACGTATTGCATTTTCACGTCCTGCACCTAAACCTTTAACAAAAACTTCTACTTTTTTAACTCCGTTGTCCATTGCAGCTTTAGCAGCAGCTTCAGCACTCATACCAGCAGCAAATGGAGTTTTCTTCTTTGATCCTTTATAACCGATAGTACCAGCAGAAGCCCAGCTTACAACATTTCCGTCTTTATCAGTAATTGTAACGATTGTGTTGTTGTATGTTGAATGAATATGAGCTTGTGCTTCAGGTACATTCTTTTTAACTTTTCTTTTTCTTCTATTATAAGCCATAATCTTTTTAACCTCCTATTTATTATTTCGTAGCTTTCTTCTTATTAGCAACTACTTTACCTTTACCTTTTCTTGTACGAGCATTTCTTGAAGTTCTTTGACCATGTACTGGAAGACCTTTTTTATGTCTAGTACCTTGGTAGCTGTTAATTTCCATTTTATTTTTGATGTTCATTTGAACTTCACGACGAAGGTCACCTTCTACGATTTGTTTATCAACTTCTGCACGAAGTTTTGTGATTTCATCATCTGTTAAGTCTTTAATCTTTTTTGCTCTGTCTACACCAGCAGCATCACAAATTTGATTAGCTAAACTTCTACCTATACCATAGATAGCAGTTAATCCTATACATGCATGTTTTTCTCCTGGTAATTCAATATTTTTAATACGTGCCATATTTTACCTCCTATTAACCTTGTTTTTGTTTGTGTTTTGGATTTTCACAAATAACCATTATTTTTCCTTTTCTTCTTATAATTTTGCATTTTGCGCAAATCTTTTTAACTGATGGTCTTACTTTCATAATTGTACCTCCATTATCTCTTATTCCATATTATGCGCCCACGTGTTAAGTCATAAGGCGACAATTCGATTGTTACTGTATCACCTGGTAAGATACGAATCATATTAACTCGCATTTTACCAGAAACGTAGGCTTCTACAGTATGTCCATTAGGTAATTCAACAATAGGAGTTCCACCTTTAAGGATCTCTACTACTTTACCTTCTACTTCAATTTTCTCTTCTTTAGCCATTATATATCTCCATAACTATATTAGAGTGGTATCGATGTGAATAACTAATTAGTTATTCACATCATCACTCCCAAGAATATTTTCTATTTCACTAAATACTGTATCTGTATCTTGACTTGAATCTACAGTATGTAGCACGCCTTTTTCTTTGTAATAATCAATTATTGGTTCTGTTACCTCAAAGTAGGTTTTTACCCTTGTATTCATTGATTCTTCATTATCGTCGGCTCTTTGATATAATTCGCCGCCGCATTTATCACATACCCCTTCTACTTTAGGCATGAACTCTTCATTATATACGTTGTATATAGCTCCGCAATCCTTACAGATTCTACGACCAATAATTCTTTGTTTTAATAATTCATTAGGTATTGTTAAGTTAATAACAACTCCTAAATCCTTTCCTATTTTTTCTAGTATCTTGTCATATCCTTGTGCTTGTTCTAGATTTCTAGGAAAACCATCAAGAATATACCCCTTTTCACATTCTGGTTGAGTAATTTTATATTCTACTGCTTCATATATAATATCATTTGGAACAAAGATTCCATTATCAATCATATCTTTAATTTTATTTCCAAGTTCATCTCCAACAGCAGCTCTTTCTCTAAGAATATCTCCTGTTGATATATGAGCATAGTTATATTTTTCTTTTAATTTTTTTGCAAATGTTCCTTTTCCAGCACCTTGTACTGCTAAAAATATAATATTCTTCATTATCTTTTTATTGCCTTTCTGTGACTTCTACTTACTAAACTACTCTCTAATTGTTTATATGTTTCAATAGCAACACCAACAACGATTAGTAATCCAGTTCCTCCAATTGTAACAGTACTTGAAAGTCCTGAGAAATTAGAGAAAATAATAGGTAAGCCAGCAATAATCATTAAGAATAAGGAACCAACTATTGTTAGTTTACTCAAAACATTACTAACATAATCAATTGTATCATTTCCTGGTCTTACACCCGGAATGTATGCACCAGCTTTGCTTAAATTCTTAGACATTTCTTCTGGATTCATTTGTAAGAACGTATAGAAATAACCAAAGAATAAAATCAACAACATGTATAGGATAAATCCTGTTAATGATGTATTAACAATATAATTGTTGACAAAATTAATTGCTTTAGTATTATTAATTAAATTAACAATTGTAACAGGGATTGTTAATAAAGTTGATGCGAAGATTACTGGAATAACTCCAGCTGAATTTATTTTAATTGGAAGGAAATTTTGATGTCCTCCATAAGCACTATTTGTTCTATTTGCATATTGAATAGGAATTCTTCTTTCAGCAAGTTGAACCCATACCATACCTACTATAACTAGTAAATATACTATAACAAATGATGCAAATAAGAAAATTCCTAATACTTTGTTAAATGTTCCAACAGTAACTAGTTCTTTATATGCACTAACGAAGATGTTTGGCATTGATTGTAAAATACCAGCCATAATCATCAATGATAAGCCATTTCCTATTCCATTTTTTGTTATTCTATCTCCAATCCATAATAGAGCACATGTTCCAGCAGTTAATACTAGAGTTGTTTTAACTATCATCATTGGATCTTTAGAACCAGAATAAACAATTGTAAATACGAATCCTTGGATAACGGCAAATAGTACACCAAGATATCTTGTAATTCTATTTATCTTTTGTTTACCTGTATACCCCTCATCTTTTAATTCTTTAAAGTATGGAACAATATCCATTTGTAGTACTTGTGTAATGATTTGAGCTGTGATATATGGAGTAACACCTAATGCGAAGATAGAGAATGATTTTAATCCTCCACCTGTCATTAAGTTAAATATTTCTAAGAAACCTAATTCTTCATATATTGTGCTTGCCCATGGTACTGTAATAGTACTACCAAAACTAAATACTGCTAAACAGAAAAATGTAAAATAAATTCTTTTTCTTAAATCTTTATTTGAACGGTTAAATAGCTGTTTTAGATTAGAAAACATCTAGATCACCTCAGCTTTTCCGCCAGCACTTTCAATTTTTGTAACGGCTGAACTTGAGAATCTATTAGCTTTAATTGTTAATTTCTTTTCTAGTTCACCATTGCCTAAGACTTTTACACCGCAAAGTTGTTTTTTGATAATTCCCTTTTCTTTTAATAATTCAGGAGTAACAACATCTCCGTCGTTGAAAAATTTATTTAAATCACTTAAATTGATTGTTGCAAATTCTTTTCTGAATTGTGCATTATTAAATCCTCGTTTAGGTAATCTTCTATAAAGTGGAGTTTGTCCACCTTGGAACCAAGCTGGAATGCTTGCTCCTGAACGAGATTTTTGACCTTTTTCTCCACGGCCTGAAGTTTTTCCAGTTCCGCTTCCTTGTCCACGTCCAACTCTTTTTGCAACTTTAGCTTCAGGAGCTTTTTGTAATTCATTTAACTTCATCTTATAACTCCTCAACTTTCTTTCCTCTTAATTCAGCAACATGTTCAGGTGTTTTTTGCATCTTAAGAGCTTCAAGTGTTGCTTTAGCAACATTGATTTTTGTATTTGATCCAAGTGATTTTGAAACGATATCACGAACACCAGCAAGTTCAAGTACATCACGCGCACTACCACCAGCAATAACTCCAGTACCTGGAGCAGCAGGTTTTACTAATACTTGAGCACGTCCAACTTTTCCTATAGCTTCATGTGGGATTGTTCTATTATCAATTAATGCAACTTTTGTTACGTTTTTATTAGCTGCTTGAATAGCTTTTTTGATAGCTTCTGGAACTTCGTTAGCTTTTCCAGTACCGATTCCAACAAGTCCTTTTCTATTTCCAACAACTACTGTTGCTGAAAATCTAAAATGACGTCCACCTTTTGTAACTTTTGTTACACGGCCAATTGAAACGACTTTTTCTTCAAGCAAGTTTTTCTTAGATTCCATTTTTGTTTTTGGCATAATCTTTCCTCCCTCTTAGAATTCTAGTCCATTTTCACGTGCTGCTTCTGCTAAAGCTTCTACACGTCCGTGGTAAAGGTATCCACCTCTATCGAAAACTACTTTTTTGATTTTTAATTTTTTTGCTTTTTCAGCAATATCTTTTCCAACAACTTTAGCACCTTCAACGTTGCCTCCGTTCTTGATTTTTAATTCGACAGATGAAGAGCTAGCAAGAGTAACTCCTTTAACATCGTCGATTAATTGAGCAAATATTTGTGTATTTGATCTAAATACGTTTAATCTAGGACATTCTGCTGTTCCACTAATAGTTTTACGAACGCGAGCATGTCTTTTTTTACGTACATCATTTCTTGATTCTTTAACTATCATATCTCTCTCGACTCCTTACCCTATTTAGCTGCTTTCTTACCTTCTTTACGACGAACATATTCACCTTTGTAACGAATTCCTTTACCTTTATAAGGTTCTGGTTCTCTTACAGCACGAATATTAGCCGCAAATTCGGCAACTCTTTGCTTATCGATACCTGAAATAGTAATTTCAGTATTACTAATTTGTTCTGCTTTCAATCCAGCAGGAACCTCTATAACTACTGGATGTGAATAACCAGCATTTATATTAATTTTATTTCCAGAAACTTGGAATCTATATCCAACTCCTACAGCTTCTAATTCTTTTTTGTAACCTTCAGTTACACCAATAATCATATTATTGATTAATGCGTTTGTAGTTCCGTGTAATTGTTTAGTTACTTTATTATCGTTAGGTCTTTTTGTAACGATTTTGCCTTCAACTTCTTCAACAGTAATAACATCAGCTTTGTTATAACTCAATTCACCTTTAGGACCTTTAACAGTTACAGTATTATTATCAACAGTTACAGTAACTCCTGCAGGAATTACTAATTCTCTTTTTCCTATTCTACTCATAACCAATTTTCCCTACCAAATATAGGCAAGTACTTCTCCTCCTAGACCAGCTTCACGAGCTTCCTTATCTGTCATTAATCCTTTTGAAGTTGAAATGATTGCAATTCCTAGTCCGTTAAGAACACGAGGAATTTCATCACTTTTGGCATAGATACGTAATCCAGATTTAGAAATTCTCTTTAAACCTGTGATAACTCTTTCTTTTTTATTACCATATTTTAATGTGATATTTAATTTATCACCTTTACTATTTTTTTCATATTTAAAGTCTTCAATGTAACCTTCACGTTTTAAGATTTCAGCAATTCCTAAAGTCATTTTTGAACCTAAAACTTCTACATTTTCATATCTCATTTGATTTGCATTACGAATTCTTGTAAGCATATCAGCAATTATATCTCCTACCATAGTCTAAATTCCTCCTTTCTACCAACTTGACTTCTTAACGCCAGGGATTTGTCCGTTATTTGCCATTTCTCTAAAGCAAATACGACATAATTTGTATTTACGTAGAACTCCGTGAGGACGTCCACATCTTTCGCAACGAGTATAAGCTCTTGATTTAAATTTTGCAGGTCTTTGTTGTTTTACTTTTAAACTTGTTTTAGCCATGATTCTTTCCTCCTCCTTCTACTTTCTAAAAGGCATTCCGAAACCACTAAGTAGTTCTAATGCTTCTTCATTTGATTTTGCAGTTGTAACGAATACGATATCCATTCCTCTAATCTTTAGAACTTGATCGTAATCTATTTCAGGGAAAATGATTTGTTCTTTAATACCTAAAGTATAATTACCTTTTCCATCGAATGCTGTTTTAGAGATACCTCTAAAATCACGAACACGTGGAAGAGCAACTTTAACAAGTTTTTCCATGAAAATATACATATTTTCGCCACGAAGTGTAACTTTAGCTCCGATTGTTTGGCCTTCTCTTATTTTAAAGCCAGCTATAGATTTACGAGCTTTTGTTACAACAGGTTTTTGACCAGCAATTAATTCTAGGTCTTTAACAGCAGCTTCCATGAATTTTGAATCTTTAGAAGCTTCTCCAACTCCCATGTTAATTACTATTTTTTCTAACTTTGGAACTTCCATTTTAGAAGAATAGTTAAATTTCTTCATTAGAGAGTCAGCTATTTGTTCATTATATAATTTTTTAAATGTACTCATATTGCCACCTTCTAACTAGCTTTCTTTTCTGTTTTTTTCGTTGTTTTTTTAGCAGTTGTTTTAGCTTCTTTTACTTCAGTTTTTTTTGCTGGAGCTTTTTTAGCTTCTTTCTTTTCTTCTGCTACTACTTTTACGTTAGATACATGAATTGGTGCTTCAACGTCAATTATTTGACCAACTTCATTCATTCTGTTAGGTTTAACATGTTTCTTAATCATATTAATTCCTTCAACAACAACTTTGTTGTCTTTTCTTAGAGTTTTAATAATTCTTCCAGTTTTTCCTTTGTCTTTTCCGGCAAGGATTTTTACATTGTCTCCAACTTTAACTTTCATCATAAGTTCCTCCTATAATACTTCAGGTGCAAGTGAAACAATCTTCATGAAATCATGATCACGTAATTCACGAGCAATTGGTCCTAAAACTCTAGTTCCGATTGGACTCTTATCTTCTCTAATTAATACACATGCGTTGTCATCAAATTTAATGTATGATCCATCAGCACGTCTTACACCTTGTTTTGTTCTAACGATTACAGCTTTTACAACTTTTCCTTTTGGAACGTTACTATTAGGTATAGCTTTTTTAACTGTTCCAACAACGATATCACCAATGTTACCGCTTTTTACTTTACTTCCGCCAACTACTCTAATAACAAGTAATTCACGAGCTCCTGAGTTATCAGCAACTTTAAGTCTTGATTCTTGCATTACCATAATGATACCCCCTATTATAGAACAACAGCTTCAATTAGTACTTCAGCAAGTTCAAATCTTTTAGTCTTTGATAATGGTCTAGTACTAACAATTCTAACTGTGTCCCCTTCTTTAGCTTTATTCATTTCATCATGAGCAGTATATTTTTTAGAATACTTAACTCTTTTTCCATAAAGTGGATGCTTTTTATATGTTTCAACTAAAACTGTGATAGTTTTATCATTTTTTGCACTAACTACTTTTCCTACTAGTGACATTCTTTTAGTTTCTTCCATTATTTTTCGCCTCCATTTTCTCTTTCTGCTAAAATTGTTTTCATTCTAGCAATATTTTTTCTTAATTCATGAATCTTAGATGGTTGTTCTAATGTACCAGTTGATTGTTTTAGTCTAAGATCAAATAATTCTTTTTTAGATTCCATTATTTTATTTGCTAAATCCTCATCAGACATAGCTCTAAGTTCTTTAACTACTTCATTAACTTTCATTAGTTTCACCATCTTTCTTTACGATTTTACATGGTATAGGTAGTTTGTGTGATGCTAATCTTAAAGCTTCTCTAGCGATTGCTTCATCTACTCCACCAACTTCAAACATAATTTTACCTTTTTTAACTACAGCAACCCATTTTTCTACGTTACCTTTACCTTTACCTTGACGAACACCAAGTGGTTTTTGAGTAATAGGTAAATGTGGGAAGATGTTAATCCAAACTTGGCCACCACGTTTCATGAAACGAGTCATAGCGATACGTGCTGCTTCAATTTGTTGTGCTGTAATGTATGATCCTTCAGTAGCTACTAATCCAAATTCACCATTTGATAATTTTGTATTTCCTTTAGCTTTACCTTCGTATGATAAACGATGTTGTTTACGATACTTAGTTCTTTTTGGCATCAACATTTTCTACATCTCCCTTCTTGTTTTTCTTAGCAGGAAGAATTTCACCTTTGTAAATCCATACTTTTACACCAATTTTTCCATAAGTTGTATTTGCTTCTGCAATTGCATAGTCAATATCAGCTCTAATTGTATGTAGAGGTACAGTACCTTCTGTATATCCTTCTGTACGTGCCATTTCAGCTCCACCAAGTCTTCCTGAAACTGCAGTTTTAATACCTTTAGCTCCAGCCTTCATAGTGTTTCTGATAGCTCTTTTTTGAGCACTTCTAAATGGTGCACGTGCTTCAATTTGACTAGCAATTTGTTCTGCTACTAATTGAGCATTTAAATCAGGATTTTTTACTTCGATGATTGATACATAAATTTCTTCATCTACTAATTTCTTTAATTTATTTCTTAATTTTTCAATATCTTCTCCGCCATGACCGATGATAACACCAGGTTTAGCAGTATAGATTTTAACGTCTGTTCTTTTTGCAGTTCTTTCGATTACTACTTCAGCAACTGCAGCATCTTTCATTTTGTTAGCTAAGTATTTACGGATTTTGTTATCTTTATTTAAAAGTACTCCAAAATCTTTTTTGTCAGCAAACCAGCTTGCTTGCCAGTCTTTATTAACGCCAACTCTTAGTCCTATTGGATTAACTTTTTGTCCCATACTATTTTGCCTCCTTATTGTCAGATACTTTAACAGTTATATGACTTGTTCTTTTATCTCTTCTATCAACTTTTGTTCTAGAACCAAATTTGATTCTTTTTAGAACTTGTCCTGGATTAATATAGCATTCAGAGATAACAAGTTCAGATTCATTTGCGCCGAAGTTATTAACAGCGTTTGCAACTGCAGAATTTAATACTTTAAGGATTAATCTGCTTGCTTTTGTGTTAGTATTTTCTAGAATACCTTGTGCAGTTTGAACATCTTTTCCTCTTACTAAGTCAAGAGTCATTCTTGCTTTACGAGGAGCGATCATAGCACCTTTATGTATTGCATATGTTTCCATTACTTATACTCCCTTCCTACTTTTGTCCAGCATGTCCACCAAACTTACGAGTTAATGCAAACTCACCAAGTTTATGTCCAACCATATCTTCAGTTATATAAACTGGGATAAATTCTTTACCGTTGTGTACAGCTATTGTATGTCCTACGAAATCAGGATAAATAGTTGAACGACGAGACCAAGTTTTAATAACTTCTTTTTTATTGTTTTTATTTAATTCTTGAACCTTTGCAAGTAATCTATCGAATACATAAGGTCCTTTTTTTAAACTTCTTGCCATTATTTATTTCCTCCTATTTTTTCTTACGACTAACAATTAGCTTGCTAGATTTCTTTTTATCTTTACGAGTTTTAACACCCATAGCTTTTTTACCCCAAGGTGTCATTGGTGATTTACGTCCTACTGGAGCACGTCCTTCACCACCACCATGTGGGTGGTCATTAGGGTTCATTACAGAACCACGGTTTGTAGGTCTAACACCCATATGACGTGTACGTCCTGCTTTTCCCCAGTTAACTAATTCATAATCTTCATTTCCAACTACTCCGATAGTTGCCATACAAGTTCCTAGAACTTTTCTAGTTTCCCCAGATTGAAGTCTTATCATTACATATTTATCTTCACGTCCCAAGATTTGTGCACTTGTTCCAGCAGCTCTACAAAGAGCAGCTCCTTTTCCAGGTTGTAATTCAATACAATGAATTGTAGTACCAACTGGAATGCTTGCTAGTGGTAATGCGTTTCCAACTTTAATATCAGCATTTTCTCCACTTTCAATGATTGTTCCAACAGTTAAATCTTTTGGAGCAATGATATATCTTTTTTCTCCGTCTCTGTAATTAACTAATGCAATATTAGCATTACGATTTGGATCATATTCAATAGTAGCTACTTTACCAGTAACTCCTACTTTATCTCTTTTAAAATCGATAATTCTATATTTTTGTTTAGCTCCTCCACCGATGTGGCGAACTGTCATTTTACCTTGATTGTTTCTTCCGCCTGATTTTGTTTTAGAAACAACTAATGATTTTTCAGGAGTTGAAGTAGTTATTTCAGTATTTGCTAAAGTAGTCATTCCACGACGACCGTTAGTCGTTGGGTTATATTTCTTTATTGCCATAATTTCTTCTCTCCTTCTATAGTTCTATTTTGTCGCCATCAGCTAAAGTGATGAACGCTTTCTTATAAGTGCTTGTTTTTCCTGTACATCTTCCAACTCTTTTGCTTTTTGCTTTTGTATTTAAAGTATTAACTTTAACTACTTTTACGCCAAATGCTTCTTCAATTGCTTTTTTAATTTCAATTTTATTAGCATTTGCAGCAACTTTGAATGTATACACATTTTTTTCTGCTTCAATAGCAGCTTTTTCTGTAATTACAGGTGCAATAATAATATCAGTATAATCTTTCATTATTTAAGTCCCCCTTCAATTACTTCTATAGCTTTTTCGTCGCAAACTAGAACATCAGCATTTACTAGATCATAGCAGTTTATTTCATCTGCATTAATGTTGTAAGCATATCCTAAGTTTCTACTAGCCATATATAGGTTTTCATTGTCTTCGCCAGTTACAAACAAAACTTTTCCTTCAAGTTTTAATGTTGTCATTAAATCTTTAACTTCTTTTGTTTTAAGCGTGTCGAATTTGATTGCATCTACTACAACCAATTCCTTATTTTGGAATTTTTGAGTAAGTGCACTTTTAAGAGCTAATACTCTTTCTTTTTTATTAATATCAAATGTGTAATCTCTAGGAGTAACTCCACCAGCGATTCCACCACCACGCCATTGAGTAGCACGAATACTACCTTGACGAGCTCTACCAGTTCCTTTTTGTCTCCATGGTTTTCTTCCGCCACCTGAAACTTCAGAACGAGTTTTTGTTTTTGCAGTTCCTTGTCTAGTTGCTGCAAGTTGTAAAACGATCATTTTCTTTAATACAATGTCGTTTGCTTCAATGTTCCATACGTTATCAGCTAATGTTAAATCTTTTAGTTTTTCACCTTTAGTATTAATTAATTGTATTTTTGCCATATTAGATCACCTTTCTAAGTAAATTACTTACTTTCTCCTTGGTTTTCTTCTGTAGCCTCTTCAGTTGTATCTTCTACAACTTCTTCAGTAGTCTCTTCAACTGTTTCTTCAACTGTTTCAGCAACTTCTTCTACTGGAGTTCCTTCTACAACTTCATCAACAACTGTTTCTTCTGTATAACTTAAGATTTCTTTAGGTTCAGCAGAACCATTTTTCTTAACAGCTGTTTTTATTAAAACTAAAGATTGTTTAGCTCCTGGAACATTTCCACTTACTAAAATATAATTTTCAGCAGCATTTACTTCGATTATTTCTAGATTTTGGATTGTTGTTGTTTCAACACCCATATGTCCTGGTAATTTTTTACCTGGAAGAACACGCATTGGACGCATTGTTCCCATAGAACCAGGTCTTCTGTGATAACGAGATCCGTGTGCCATTGGTCCTCTTGATTGATTCCAACGTTCGATAACACCTTCAGTACCATGTCCTTTACTTGTACCAGTAACGTCAACATATTCACCAGCAGTGAAAACGTCAGCGCTAATAGTATCTCCTAAGTTATAAGTACCTTCGTAATCACGAATTTCTTTTAAGTAGCGCTTAGGAGTTGTTTTTGCTTTTTTAGCATGACCAATACTAGCTTTGCTAGCATTTTTTTCTTTCTTGTCAACTGTAGCTAATTGAATTGCATTGTATCCATCTGTTTCAACTGTTTTAACTTGAGTTACAACATTTGGTTCAACTGAAACAACAGTTACAGGAACAAGTTTTCCATCTTTTGTAAAGACTTGAGTCATTCCGACTTTACGTCCTAAGATTCCTTTCATTTCTTTTACCTCCGTTTATTTTTTTATTTTATGTTAATAGCTACGCCACTTGGAATATCTAAGTGAGCAAGAGCTTCAACAGTTTCTTTTGTTGGGTTTTTGATGTCGATTAGTCTCTTATGAGTACGACTTTCAAATTGTTCTCTAGAGTCTTTGTACTTGTGTACAGCTCTTAGAATTGTAACCTTCTCTACTTCTGTAGGTAGTGGTACAGGACCAACAACTTCTCCCCCAGTTCTTTTTACAGTTTCTACTATTCTTCCGCACGCTTGATCTAATAATCTGTGATCATATGCTTTTAGAGTAATACGAACTTTGTTACTTGACATCTCGTGTCCTCCCTTCGTCTATATCTAGTATAGGCTTGCTCCGTATGAATTCCCCGACGATTTTAGGAAAGTATGTAACAACCTCTCCTAGTGTATCGGCAACCTCACACATCTACGCAGTCATACGTTTTTAATTATAGCATAAATATGCCTAAAATCAAGCATTTTTTTACTTTTTTTTAAAAAAAATAAAAGAACATATTTCTATGTTCTATTTTTTTGTTTCTAATAAAGTCTCTGTTTCTTTCATTTCTTTTGGTATAGCAATATCTAAATATTTCAATATTGTTGGTGTTGCCATTTTTAAGTTCCCATTTTTTAATTTAACCTTATTGTCCATAATAATGAACGGCACAGAACTTAAAGTATTTTTGGTTATTATATTATTATCTCTGTCAATTATTGTATCAGCATTAGCGTGGGTAGATAATATGATAATTTTATAAAAGTTTTCTTCTGCAGCTTCTACAATTTTTCCCAAGCATACATCTACCGCTTGTAAACTATTAATTGTCGCTTGAAAATTTCCTGTGTGTCCTAGAATGTCTGGATTGGCAAAATTTACTGTTATAAAGTCATAATCTTTCTCCATACATTTAATTGCTGTTTTTGCGACAGATAATGCATTAAGCTCTGGTTTTATATCATAATTATCTTTTTTTTGATTCTCGATGCATATATTATCACAATTGTCTAATTTCAGATTCCTTTTTCCATCTAAATAATATGTCATTGAATATTTTTTACACTCTTCATATATTCTTGCTTGAGTAATTCCTAAACTGGAAAGATATTCATTAAAAGTTTTGGAAGTCCTTTTGGTATCAAAAAAATAATTTTTATTCAAATTATAGGATATTGGATATAGACTATACACTTTTGGAAAAACTTCATTTCTTTGAAATCCGTCATATTCTTTGGATGTAATAGCCTTTAACAATTCTACTTGGTCTTCTTCGCTAAAATTCATAAACATGACAATATCCTTTTTTTCAATAGATTTATAATTTGCCGTTTTTAATGGCGGAAGATATTCGTCTGTTACTTTTCTTTCGTAACATTTATGAATTACCCTTTGAAGATTTAAGGCGTTGACTCCTTTTCCATCAAATAATAGCTCGTAGTATGTTTTTAATTTTTTATAATCTTGATTAACATCCATACAATAGAATCTTCCACAAACAGAAGATATTTTCACATTATCATCTGTTTCTTTTTCTATCGTGTTCATATATTGAATAATCGATTTTCGATCTGCATCCTTGCCATCTGATAATGCATGTATATAAATGTTATTATTTATTTTACTTTTTTTTAATTCTTTCAAAAAGCATATTAAATGATTTATATGTGATGATAGGCCTCCATCTGAAAGTAAAGCAACAATGTGTAGATTATTTTCATTATCTATTAAATTAGAGATTAACTCATTATATTTGGGGTTGTACTTCAGTCTATCTTTTTTAAATGTTTCATTTAAGTCTGTTAATTTATAATTGATTTCTCTACCTGCACCCAAAATTTCATGTCCTAATTCACTACTGCTACATTGCCCTTCTGGCAAATCAATTGCTTCACCACTCGCTTTTAATAAGCAGTGAGGATATTTATTCCATATATTTATAAAATTAACCATTCCGGCCATTTTTACTGCATTCCCATATTGGTCTTCTCTCATGCCTAAGCCGTCAAGTATAATCGTGATTACTTTTTTCATATGCGTTCTCCTATTCTTATGATAGCATAGAAAAGATTTTAAATAAAGTAATTGCATGAAAAAAAGACCTTTTCAGGTCTTCCAAAAGTTAATATGATGTAATTCCTTCTTGTACCATTAACTTGTCTACAATGATTGCTATGAATTCGCCGTTGGTCGGCTTCGTCTTATAATAATCGACGCAACTGGAGAAAAGATTTGAGGAATACTCATAATCTCCTCTATCCCAACCAGTTTCAATAGCGCTCCTAATTGATCTTTCAATACAGCTTTCCTTTTTGTCGAAAGTAGTTGAAAGCATAGGATAGATTTCTTTTGTAATCGAAGTCAGTAAAGATGGATTTAAATAGCATTCATAAATCGCTTTCCGTAAGTAATGGAAACCATTCTTATCCGGAGCTATACCGAGTTTTTTTAAAACTTCAGCTATTTCATCATACAATGAAATCTTTTTTAAATTATAGATTTCATTTTTTCTTTTGATTTCTTTTAGTGAGATTATTAATTCTTCGGGACGATAACTTTTGGGAAAAACGTTAAATATTTGATATTTAGCCGAAGACAAATTATAACAATCTAACTTGATGTTATCAAGAATGATTGTACGCGAAATTAACATTTCGTCATTATAGCCTTTTAAAAAAGCTAATACATTCTCATCGGTGAATGTGCTATCAACTATGATAGCATCGATAGTGCTTGAAGCATCATTAATTATATTTAACGCCTCTTTGTAAGTACCTGCAGAATACTTAACAGATATTTCTTTCGAAATATTTTGAATTTTGGATATAAATGTATTTATATCCTCTTTACTACATACTACCAACAATTTGATTTCATTTTTCATCATTATATCCTTTTCTATATTAGAATATACATTTGGTAATTATGTATTCCGTTAAATTTTTTGAGTATTTACATCTAAATTATTAAATATACTTTATAACTGACTAAGTTATAAAATAAGAATACTTAGATAGTGATGATTCTAAACATCAGAGATGTTATCAATTGCGGGTAGTCCTTCATTAATAATATACTCAAGTGTTGCTCCTCCACCCGTAGAAAGAAATGTAAAATTACTTTCTAACTTAAAGTGTTTGACAGCACTAACTCCGTCGCCTCCACCAACAACTTTTGTTGCTTTGGATTCTGCGATGGATTGTAACAGTTCTCTAGTCCCTGTTGCAAATCGAACGTCTTCATATTTTCCCGCAGTGCCATTAACGAAAATGGTCTCGGACGAATTAATAATTTCCTTGTACCTGTTAATGGTCTTCATACCGATATCATATACGATATCGTCTTCTTCAACTTTATCAATGTTTATATGTTCAACATAGTTGTCATTATAAACACGACCGATGATTGCATCTACTGGTAGTAAGACTTTGTCTTTATACTTAACCAGTATTTCCCTTAATCTCACTAATACATTAGGATCTTTTGTCCTTAGTGAACTACCCATTTTGAAACCTAAGGTTACAAGACAAGAATTTGCGATACCTCCTGTTAAAAGAAGATGATCACAACGTGGAAGCAATGATTCAATAAGTTCTACCTTATCTTCAACTTTTGCACCACCCATGACAATAGTAAAAGGTTTTTTAGCAGCTAAAACATATTTGTCAAGCATTTCAACTTCATGTTGAACTAGGAAGCCAATACAACTAGGTAGGTATTTTGCTACACCATAAGTTGATGCATGCTTTCTATGCGCTGAACCAAAAGCATCCAAACAAAATATGTCAGCAAGTCCTGCCCAGTACATAGCTAGTTGGGTATCATTACCACTTTCTAGCTTATTAGGAACATCTTCGAATCTAGTATTCTCCAGAACGATGATTTCCCCAGGTTTCATGCTTTCAATTTTAGCTTCAAGATAAAGACTGCGTGCTTGTTTGGAAAAGATAACTTTTGTGTTAACTAATTCCTGTAGACGAGCAGCAACAACAGCTAGAGAATTCTTGGGTTTATCCTCTTCTGTTTTTACTTTACCAAAATGGGATAATATAATTATCCTAGCTCCTTGTTTTACCAAATAATTGATAGTGTCCAAGGATGCTATGATTTTACTATCGTCAAGAATTTTGCCATTGGCAACAGGTACATTAAAGTCGCATCTTAGTAAAACTTTTTTACCATTAACCTCCATGTCCTGTATCCTGCGTTTCATATCATCACCAATTATATTATATTCTATATTTTTTCTATTTACAATACATAAGTCGCAAAAAAAAGTGCCAATTGGCACTTATTTTTGTATATTCATTAGTTTTTTTGCTGTTCTCATCATTTGAGAGGTATATCCCATTTCGTTATCATACCAAGCAACCACTTTAACTAATTGTTTTCCGTCACTCTCTAAAACATTTGTTAATAAGCCATCTACTGTAGCTCCTACTTTCTTTCCTAGGATATCGCTTGATACAATTGGATCCATTGTAAATTTTAACGTTTCATTTTGATTTGCTTCGAATAGTTGATTTATTTCTTCAACTGTTGTATTTCTTGCAAGCTCTAGTGTTACATCTACTACTGATCCATCTGATACTGGCACACGGAATGCATTACCATCTAATTTTCCATCTATAGAAGGTATTACTTTTCCAATTGCACTTGCTGCTCCTGTTGATGCTGGTACAATATTCATTGCACATGCACGTCCACGGCGAGCTAGAATTCCTTTTTTATGAGGAATATCTAGTGTAGCTTGATCGTTTGTATATGCATGAACTGTTGTCATATATCCTTTTACAATTCCAATGTTATCTTCTAATACTTTAAGCACTGGTGCTAAGCAGTTAGTTGTACATGATGCTGCAGATATTACTTCTTCTGTTCCGTCAAGAATATCTGAATTAACGTTGTATACAATTGTTTTCATGTCCCCTTTACCAGGTGCTGATATAATTACTTTTTTTGCTCCTGCTGTAATATGCTTTTTAGCATCTTCTAAACTTGTAAAGAATCCTGTACATTCTAATACAACATCTACATCTAAATCTCTCCAAGGAAGATTTTCAGGGTCTGCTTCTGAATAAACCTTTATTCTTTTTGTTCCTTTAATGACGATTTCGTCTCCTTCAAAGTTAATGATATCTTCGTGAAATGAGCGATGATTTGTATCATATTTTAAAAGATATGCCAAAGTCTCTGCATCTGTCAAATCATTGATAGCTACAACATCGAAATCACTACCTGTAATCATTTCTCTGAACGCTAGTCTTCCTATTCTACCAAAACCATTAATTGCTACTTTTATCATTTCTATTCCTCTTTCTATTTATAATTTTCAAATGAGCTCTTTCCAATAAATTCTCTTAGAATCGATTCATCTGGAACAAAATCAGATGGAATTGGGAAAAATACTCTTAATGAATTTATCAATCTTCTTGCTTCGTTATATGACGGAGAATTACTTTTAACTGAATATAGTAATGGTTCTACAAATACTTTTAAAACTCCCATTTCATATACCAAAGAAGTATTTAAAATATTATCAACATTGTTTATATATGGATAAATATATTTTTCTTCTCCTGATCTTACTGTTGCCCAATATTTAATTGTCTTACCTACATCTGTGGCACGAGAACGATTATCTCTTACGATACGTCTCATTAATCTTAAGTCAACTGTTGATACATAATTATGCCTATCATAATTTAGTGGTGTAAACGGACTTAAATATACTTTATATTTTAATTCTGGATCTAAATCTGGAGTCATTGCATCATTTATAGAATGTAATCCTTCAAGAAGAATAATTGCATTGTCTCCTAATTTGACAGGATCTCCTTTATATTCTTTTTTCCCACTTACGAAATTAAATTCTGGTATATCTACTTTCTTACCTGACATTAATTCTTTTAAATGTTTACTTAATAGTTTTAAATCTAAAGCTTCTAAGCACTCAAAATCATAGTTGCCATTTTCATCTTTTGGAGATTCTTCTCTCTCTTTGAAATAATTATCTACAGATATTACTAGTGTTTCATATCCTCTACTTCTAAATTGTAATGCTATTTTTTTAGTAGTAGTTGTTTTTCCACTTGAAGATGGACCAGCTAAAAGTACAAATTTTGCTTTTTTCTTAATAACATCAGTTACTAGATTTGCTATTCTATTATCAAAATCTGCTTCTGCTATTTTAATTAAATTTTCAATTTTTGACTCTGAAACAATATTGTTGATATCTGATAGATATGGAATTCCTAATGATGCTGCCCAAGTTTTAGAATCATTAAAGCATTTTATAACATTTTGATAATGAATATATTCTGGTACTTTATATTTTGTATCTGGAGATGGGAATAATAAAACTAATTTATTATCTCCTAAGAAAACAAGATCATATTTATTTAAGCATCCAGTTGAATAAGGCATTTCAGAATAAAAGTAATTTAAGTAATTACGTAATTTGTACATTGTAACTATTTTATTTGTTAAATTATGAATATTTGATGCTTTTTCTGGAGCCTTTACTTTATTGTAATAAGATATTGCTTCTTTGTTTTCGACATTTAAGTTATATATTCTTTCATCATTTGCAATAATTTCGTTCATCTTTGTTTTTAGTTTTTTCGCATCATTTAAAGTAAATTTCTTTTCACACTCGATTGTCATATGAAGTCCATTTGCTATAGAGTGATCATATATAACTTCATATCCATCACCAAAAGCTTCTTTTAATGCTACTTCAATAACAAATTGTAAACCTGCTTTATTAATTTTGTATCCATTTGTAGAAGTAATATCTATAAACTCTAGTTTTGTTGCTCTATTAATCTTAGTATCCATAGGTACTGTTTCGTTATCTATTTCTGCACCTACAATGCTATATTTCATTTTTTTACGGTACATTCTACTTAATTCGTATACAGTTGTTCCCTTTTCTACTTCCATAACTGTTCCGTCACCAAATGTAACGTTTGTTCTATTAGTTGCCATAAGTTATCCCTCTCTTATTCTAATGTAATTATACTATATAAATACACTTTTTGTCACAATTTTTCGATTTTATATAATTCATGAATTTTTATACTTTCTATCTTTATGATATAATTATAATGAATTTGGGGTGTGTGATATGTTAAAAAAAGCAATCTATCCTATTTTTATTATTGTATTATTTTTCATTTTAATTATTACATTGTTAATTGCAAATTTCACAGTAGCTCCATTTGTTACTGATATTGAATTAAGTGAAAGTATTAAATACGAAGATAAAATGATAATTAATATAGATGTTGGTAATTATTTTTATAAATTTGATAAAACAACTTATTGTTTAGTAGTTCCTAAAGATGAAAAAGTAGATAAAAGCCATGAAGGATGGATACTTGCTAAAAAAGATAATTGTAGTTTTATAGTAAATGATGGAGATTATGATATATATCTAAAAGATAGATATGGTAATATTAGTAATTTGAATACGCAAAAAGTAAAAGTAAATAAAGTATTAGAAGTTAAACCTAGTAAAAATATTGTTTATATGTATAAGGGAATGAAAACAAAGATTAGTTATAGCATCGTAAAACTAGGTGATGGCAGTGAAGACATTACTTGGTCTAGTGAAAATAGCAGTATTGCTAACGTTAATGATGGTGTCATTGAGGCTGTTGGTTATGGTTCTACTAGAATTATATTAACCGGGGAAGGTAATGTTACTGGACATGTTGATGTTATTGTTAGTCCTTTAATAACAAAGCCTAAAATAGATTTCAATAAAAGTTATATAACCTGTCATCAATTCAATGAAAGCGATGCAGATATGATTGATAAAATTTTATTCGATCGAATTGATGATGCCGGATATGGTACAAGAGCAGGAGTTGTTGCTGCGGCAAGATTTGCTACTTTAGAATTTGCTTATCGTATTGATTATTTTTATGAAAATGGAAGATTAAATAATTATAATCCTTTCCCTAAAGTAGATGGAGAAGGAAGATACTATCATAGAGGCATGTACTTGAACGAAAACAAGTTTGCTTCTTTAGTTGAAGGTGCAACCTATGTTGGCCTTGCTATATGGGGATGTGATTTAAAAAATTTTACTAACTGGGGAAAATGGGTACGTAATCGTTATTATCCAAATGGCCTAGATTGTTCTGGTTTTGTGGCATGGGCACTACTTAATGGTGGTTTTGATGTAGGTGATATTGGTGCCGGAGAAGATGGTGATACTACTCATAAATCGATGCCGGACTTAGGAACAAAATTAAATATTACTCCAGAACTAATGAATTCTGGTCGTGTAAAAGCTGGAGATCTAATTGGATTAAGTGGTCATGCTGCTATATTAGCAGGATGGGATGATGAAAATTATTATATTGCTGAATCTCTAAATACTACTGGTGGTGTTGTTATGACAACTGTATCTAAGTGGAATTTAGAACATAGAAATAGTATATATACTTTTGTTGTTTTAATGGATGATGTATATAAAGAAGATGGAAACTATACACAAATGTGGTCATGAAAAAAGGTAACTTAGTTACCTTTTTTATTTTCTTTGTGTTTTTCTACTAGTTTTTTTATTTTGATGAAATAATGATTGATACCTGATTTTCCTATTTTTCTATTTGTTTCTTGGGAAATAATATCAGCAAGTTCTTGTAAACTTGTTTCTGGATACATTTCTCTATATTTTATTGCTTCTTGTACATTTTCATCTAATAAGCCCATTAAATCATTATCTTTTATATATTCAATATATTCCATTTGTTTCATACTTGTTTTTAATATTTTTTCTTGATTTGCTAATTCGCAGTTATTTAAACGGTTTACCATGTTTTTATGATCTCTATAGATTCTTATATCTTCAAAGTAGAAAAAAGCGTTGGTTGCGCCAAAAAGTCTTATTAAATAGGATATCATCTCTGCTGATTTTACATATGTCATATAATTGTTATTTCTCTTTAATACTTTTGATGTAATATTGAACTGTTTTAAAGTATCTGAGATAAAATCTGCATCTTTTTTTAGTGATGTTGTAAATTCTAAGTGATAACCTGATGTACTAGGATCATTTACGCTACCACAAGCAAGAAAGGCACCAATTAAGAATGAAGTTCTTTCCTCATCTGTACTTAAAAAATATTCTTCCGGTTGGGTTTTTTTGCCATCTTTTAATATGTTTAATGTTTCTAATATTTCATCTACGTTTTCTGATAATTCTAAGATATAGATTTGTTTTATACGAAATCGTTTTTGATTACGAATGATAATTTTTATGTTAACTCCAAAATTACTTTTTATATCTTTATAAATTCTTCTGGCAACAGAAGCATTTTCCATGGTTAATGTTATTTTGTTTTTTACTATTTTTGAAGAATAACGAATATATGCTGACAATTCTACTAAAGATTCTAAGACAGTTATTTCGTTTTTTGTTATTTCTTCTTTTATTCTAGTAGTAAAGGTCATTTTATTCACCCATTAAATATGAGAATATTAAATATGCTGTTTTTAAAGAATTGTGTCTGACATATCCTTCTTCTACTTTGAATAGTTTTTCAGATATTACTTTTGTTCCCATGCTATCTAATTTCTTTTCATCTATAGCTACCATGTCTTTTCCTTCTGATTTAACTAATAAAGACATGTTTTTTGGTATTTTTGCTGTATTTGCTATTACTACATCTATTTTTCTATCTCCTAAATGTTTTTCTAATACCTTAACATGGTCACTTACTTTGAAGTTATCTGTTTCTCCTGGTTGAGTAAGCATGTTACAAATATACATTGTTTTTGCTTTTGATTTATCGATTGCTTCTACGATTTCGGGTACAATAAGATTTGGTAAGATACTTGTTAGCAAAGATCCTGAGCTAAAAATGATAAGATCTGCATTTTTAATTGCTTCTAATACTTTAGGTGTTGCTTTTACTTTTTTGCTATATTTTAGATCTACTATTTTACTTTTAGATTCTGTTATTTGTTCTTCTCCTACTATTTCTTTACCATCTTTTGTTAATCCTACTAAATCAACATTATCTTCTGTTAATGGCAAAATCTTTCCTTTTACATCTAGAAGGTCACATAAGATAGGAAGAGAATGAGCAAAGTCTCCATGTTGATCTAATAATGCTGTCATTATTAAATTTCTGATTGTATGATTTCCAATACTACTATCATCATTAAAACGATAATTGAATAAATCTTTTACCCCTTTGGATTCTGTTGACATTGCCATTAGTACTTTTGTTATATCTCCAACGGCTGGAATATCGAATTCTTCTCTTAATCTTCCTGTACTACGTCCATTATCTGATACCGATACTACTGCAGTTACGTCCATAGGGAATTGCATAATTCCTTTTAGTAATTGAGATAATCCACTACCTCCACCGAATATTACAATTTTTTTCATTTAATTTTCACCTCATAACATATAATATCACAATTGTTTTTTTTAGAAAATCTTGGAAGTAAAAATTTGACATTATCATACAAAAAAAGAGGCTTTTTAGCCTCTTGTTGTAAATTTAAATCCTTTTTGATTTTTAATACCTGTAATGGATTGAACACTTGTTGCTTTCGTATTACTTGTAAATGTTGACCAAGAAGAATATCCATTTGATCCACTTCCTAAGTAATATCCATATGCGATTGCATAGTGTAAGTGTGGTCCTGTAGTACATTTATCATAGTACCAAGTAGATGAATCTCCTCCTACTGTACCAATAATTGTTCCTTTCGTAACATATTGTCCATTTTTAACATTAATTGCTGTTAAGTGAGCAAATTCTCCTGTATATGCTTTTCCACCTACATTGAAATGCATGTATATTATATTTCCCCCACATTTTTGATGATATGCTGTATAAGCTACGGTACCATTTGCTGGGGCGTATACTGCTGTTCCTTTTTTGTTACCACCAATATCCATTCCTTTATGTCCATTGTTACCCCATGCTTGTGTAACTACTCCATAGTTGAGTGGTCTTGAGAATGCTCCAGATGCAATTTTTTTGTTGTAATAACAGTCATCTACTGAATCTGTATTTTTACAACCTGCATCTTCAAACATTTTAATTTGGGCTTGCTGTGCTTTTATTTGTTCATTATAATCCAAACCTATGGTTGCTAATTTTTCAATATATGCTTCAAGTTCTTCTACTTGTTTTTCATAACTTGTTATGGATTGATTTAGCGCTTCATTATCATTTACAAGTTGAACTTGAAGATTTTCATTATCTTTAATCAATTTATTTAAGCCATCTAATTGTTCTTGAGTGTATTCTACAACTTGTTCAATGATAGCTTGTCTTTCCATTAATTCCTCTAAACTTTGTGAATCAAATAAGTAATCCATATATACTTCATCTGAATTAATATCCGTATATTGAAGTATATTGATAACATCTTTTAATTCTTCTGTTTTAATTTTAATTTCTTCTTGACTCTCTGCAACCAATGTTTTTGATTCTTCTACTTTTTGTTCGTTTATTGTTATAGTATTATTAGCATTTAAGATTGCATTTCTTTTTGCATCAATTGAGTTTTGAGTACTGGTAGTTAATCGATCATTTTCTTGCTTTTGGCTTTGTAATTTGGCAACTTCATCTTTATAATCTTGTAATGTTTTACTTTTAGCATTAACAGTTGTTAATGGCATAAACATGATTAAGATTAGAGATAAGATAGATATAGATGTTATGATTTTCTTCATCATATTTTCAAATATCTCCTAACTGTTCTATAACTACCAAACATACCTACTATTGCACCAATTAATACTAAAATACCAGATATTTTTATGGTAAATGGTAATGGTTTTATCATTGTTATAAAATTTGTAAATAAATGACCATTTAATTTATCATATGCAATTGTATATCCCCAAATTGTTACAACTACAGGAATGATTGATCCTATAATACCTAGAAATAAACCTTCGATAACAAACGGTAATTTAATTACAAAATTACTTGTTCCAACCAAGCGCATGATTTCTATTTCATTACGTCTAGCAAAGATTGTTAGTTTTATTGTGTTACATATTAAGAAAACAGTTACACATACTAAGCCAATAATAATAATTACAGTTACATTACTAACTACGTCAAATACTGGTACCATTTTTTTTACTACTGATTCTTCATATTTTACAGCGGATACATTGTCGATTTTTTCTATTGTTTCTGCTGTTTCTTTTAAATCATCAACATTCTTTACATGTACGATGAATTCTGGTTTTAAGAAATTTGTTTCTTCTGTTATTGTACTCATAATAGCGTACATAGAAGTTTTCTCATCTTTCTTTTCTTCACTTTTGATTATTTCATCTTTTAATTGTTCTTTACTTTTATATTGAACTTCATCTTTTTTTACATTTTTTATCTCTTTTATTTTACTTTCTACAGCTTCAATTTCATTTTCGTCTGCATCTCTTTCAACGAAAACGATAATTGTAAGTGTATTTTCTAATTCTTTTGTGAAATTATTAACATTAGCAGAGAAAATAATTGCTAATGATACGATTACTAATGTTATTGTAGTACATATGATGGAAGCAACGCTTAAGCTGAAGTTACGAAATATACTTTTAATAGCACTAGCAATGTTTCTTCTAAAAATTCTAATTGCTTTCATCGGCCGTGTAACTTCCTTTCATTGTATCATTTGTTAAAACACCATTTTCAAGAGTGATAACACGTTTTTTCATAGAGTTAACAATCTCTTTATCATGTGTAACCATAATAACGGTTGTTCCCATTTCTTTATTAATTTTGCTAATAACTTTTATAATTTCTTTTGATGTCTTAGGATCTAGGTTTCCTGTTGGCTCATCGCAAATAAGTAGCTTTGGTTCATTTGCAATAGCACGAGCTATACACACTCTTTGTTGTTCTCCACCAGATAGTTCATTAGGAAAGCATCTTATTTTTTCTAGTAATCCTGTTCTTTCTAAAGCTTTCATTACTCTACTTTTGATTTCTTTTCCTTTCATTCCAAGATTATCTAAACCAAATGCTACATTTTCATATACTGTAAGTTTAGGTAATAATTTGAAATCTTGAAATACAATTCCTAATTTACGGCGAAGTTTATATACTCTACTATTGTATAGTTTAGCAACATTAATTCCTCCTACCATAACTTGACCTTTTGTAGGTTTTTCTTCTCTATATAAAAGTTTTACTAACGTAGATTTTCCGCATCCAGAAGCTCCCGTTACAAAAACGAATTCACCTTTATCAATTTGTAAGGTTAGGTCTGCAATGGCTGTTACACCATTCTTATATACTTTATAGCAATTTTTTATATCTATAAATTTCATGTCTCACAACCTTTCTATCTTTCATTATAACAAAAAAATCCCATTAAATAAATGGGAATTGTTGTTTACGTTGTCCACCGTAAACCTCATAACAATCGCTAATTATGAAGAAGGCTTCTGGATCTATCGTTCGAATGACATTTCTTACCATGTAGTAATCTCTAGTTGGTAATACACACATAATTATATTTTTTCTGTCGTCTGATTCTCCATTATATGTGTTCATAATGGTGTATCCTGTATGCAATTCTTTTTTTATAAATCGTTCAACTTCTTCTTTCTTATCTGTTTGAATATAAAAAATTTTAGATGATGATATACCTAATATTATTCTATTAATTAGAAAGCTATTAATAAATATAATGATTAAAGCATATATAGCTTTTGTTAATCCAAATGTAATAGCACCGATTCCTACAATTATAGAATCTATAATCAATGTTGCTGTACCTGTTGGTATTTTACAATACTTACTCACAATTTGTATAATGATATCTGTACCACCAGTAGAATAACCGGTTTTATATATGAAACCATTTGCAACACCATAAATGATTCCACTTACTACTGTTATGACTATAAACTCTTGAATATCCAAATTACTTGCTATAGTATCTGATATTCCAGTTGTTAAAGAAATAAATACCGGAAATAAGATAGATCCTATGATTGTTAAACCTGTATTGCGAGGTCCTAACAAGAAGAAGCTTATTATAATCAAAGAGATATTAGCAATTAAAATAAACGTTCCTGGATTTATATCTAAAAATGAATGAAGTATCGTAGCAATACCACTTACTCCACCAATTACCAAATCATTTCTCAATAAAAATATATTGTAATTTAAAGACACAATAAAAACACTCAAGACCATTACAATTAATCTTGGCCAAAAGTTTTTAGAAGTTACTTCATCTATGATTTCTTTAAAATCAAATTTCATATTTTCACCTATTGTAATTATACTATAATTTATTTTTTTTGCATATGAATAAAATAGAGGTGAAAAGAATGAATGGTAATTTTTTTAAAAATCCTACATTTCCAACATTAAATGAAGAAGAAATCCAGGAAATGTATCCATATGAAAGCGGTTATGAAGCAGGTGGTACAGATGCGTTAAATATGCAGCAAAGTTATATAGAAAATATACTGAGACATAATAAAGGCAAAGTAGTTAAGGTCTATTCAAGTTATCCCGATTCTGAAGATTGTAGAGATAAAGTATTCGAAGGGGTAATAGAACAAGCTGGTAGAGATCATATTGTTTTACGTGATACTAAAAACGGAAAATGGTATTTGATTCTCATGATTTATTTAAACTATGTAGAATTTGAAGAAGCAATTGATTATACCGAAGTAAGTCCTTACGCAAAATAAGATGGTTACTTTTCTAACCATCTTTTATAGTAAACAAAGTGTTGTTTTTCTACTCCTAAATTTGATTCCTCTCCATGTCCTGGATAAATTGTTATATCATTCGAATATTTTTCTATAACATTTAAACTATCTATCATATCTTTGTTATTGCCGCCTAAATCTGTTCTACCAAAGCTTTCTTTAAAAAGGAAATCTCCTGTTAACATTATTTTTTCTTTTGGAAAGTAGAATACTTTTGATTCTGAAGTGTGACCCGGTGTTTCAATTATTTCATAAGTAAATTCCTTACTGTCTACTTTATTTACAGATACATCATATTTACTAATTACCTCTTCTAAAGCACCAATGTGATCCTGGTGGAAATGAGTAATTAGGCATCCTACTACTTTCAAGTTTCCTACTTCTTTTTTGATTTTTTCAAATTCATCTCCTGGATCAACAATTACACATTCATTTTTCTTTATTAATAAATAACAATTTTCTTCTAAATCTCCTACTATTATTCTTTTTATATCCACAATTATCACCTGTTTACATTGTATTATAAATAAAAGTATTTGTAAATTTCAGAATATGTTATAATTTAAGTAGAATGGAGAGGTTATAGATGCCATTATTATATAGTTTTTTATTTATTATTATTATTGTTGGAGCATTAGCTATTTTATATGTTTATCAATATAATAAATTACAACATTCTAAAACAAAAATTGATCATGCAGAAGGATTAATTGATGAATCTTTGCGTGAAAGATATGATTTATTAGTAAAGGCAGATAAGTTTATTCAGTCTGAATTAAAAAGTGATAAAACTTATTTTACTGGATTAGACAAAGTTAAGAAAGAAGATATTAGTAATTTTGATTTGGATAGGAAACTAACTGAATATATTGGTATTCTAGAACAAGTTAAATTAGATTATTCTGATTTAGCCAATAATAAAGGTTTTAAAGAATTAATGAGTGATAGTAAAAAAATTAATGAAAAATTACAAGCTGCTAAATCTTATTATAATAAGTATACAAGCGAGTTAAATGATTATATTAGACAATTTCCATCTAATATTGTTGCTAGAATGCATAAGATTGATATAAAGCCTTTCTTTGATGGTAAAAATATGCAAGATGAAATTGTAGATGATTTTAAGTTCTAAAAAAAGACTCATATGAGTCTTTTATTTTGTATTAATATTCCAGTCTATTTCTTTTAAGTGGTTTGCTTTTAGAAATTGATTTGTTTTGGAAAATGGTTTACTTCCAAAGAATCCGCTTCTAGCTGAGAATGGAGACGGATGTGGAGATGTAATAATCAAATGATTTTTATTTGTAATGTATTTAGCTTTTTCTTTGGCAAAATTTCCCCATAGTATAAATACAACTGGTTCTTCTTTTTGATTTAGGACTTTGATAATGTAATCCGTTAATAATTCCCATCCCAAGTTACGATGTGATGCTGGTTTATCTTTTTCTACTGTAAGAACTGCATTAAGAAGTAATACTCCTTCTTTTGCCCATTTTGTTAAATCTCCAGTACTAGCAATAGGTATTCCTAAATCATCATTTAGTTCTTTATATATATTTTGAAGAGATGGAGGTATTTTAATTCCTTCTTGTACCGAAAAGGATAGGCCATGCGCTTCTCCAACTCCATGGTAAGGATCTTGTCCTACAATTACTACTTTTGTATTGGAATATGGAGTTAGCTTTAAAGCATTAAATATATAGTTTTTAGGAGGAAAGATTGTTTTTGTTTTATATTCGTTATTAATGATATTAACAAATTTTTTAAATCCTTCACTTTTCCATATAATATCTAATTTTTCATCCCAATCGTTTCCTATCATAAAATCACCCTGTTAATAACCTTTTGTCTATTAACAATATTATACAATAAAAAAGACACGAAAGTGTCTATTTATGATATGTTTCATTGTTTAGTATTTTAAATGAACGATATATTTGTTCTAATAATATTGCTCTAAATAAGCCATGTGGAAATGTCATTTTGGAGAAAGATAATCTCATATTGGATTTATTTTTAATTGATTGATCTAATCCATAGCTACTACCTATGATAAAAGTAATTGTTCCATAATGGTTGAAAGTTCCATTAATATGATTGGCAAAAGAAACAGAATCCATTTGTTGTCCATCTATATCCATAGATATGACATAATCTTGATTGGATATATGTTTTTGTATCATAGATGCTTCTTCCTCTAAATCATTAGTATCTTTTAATTCTATGATTTCTATTTTGTGATATTTAGATATTCTTTTTTTATAATCTTCAATCATATCATTTAGATAATCTTCTTTTATTTTTCCTAAGCAAATGATTTTAATCATATTTCTACCAACTCGCTTTTTTCTCTTTGTTTGGCACAAGATATATTATCAAATTGTACATCATATTCTTTAAACGTCTCTTTGATTGTCTTCATAGCAATATCTTCTGTATTATTTTTTTCAGATAAATGTGTTAGAATTATTTTTTTTGTATTTTTCCCAATTAGTTTTGCTAAATATACAGAACTATCTTTATTAGACAAGTGTCCATAAGGCCCCATTACTCGATCTTTTAACCACTTTGGATAAGGACCATTTAGAAGCATTTCTATATCATGATTGCTTTCAAATAAATACACATTTTTATTATTTAACTTTGTAAAGTATTTTTGATTTATATATCCTGTATCTGTTAGATATACAACTGATTTTTTATTACTTGTTAAAATAAAACTTCTTGAATCACTCGTATCATGGGATGTTTTGATTATATCAATTGTAACATCATCTAATTCGATTTTTTCATCATATAATAGTATATTATTGTAATATTGTAAGCATTCTAATTCACTAAACATTTGAGGGCTTACACATATTGTTCCATTGTATTTTTTTATATAGTTTTTTAGTGCTTTTACGTGGTCATCGTGAACGTGTGTTATTAATATGTAATCTATATCTTCTAAAGAAACAGAAAGCTCAGAAAGTCTTTCTTTTATGTATTTTACTGTTGTTCCTAAATCTAGTAATATCTTATGATGTTCAGTTTCTACATAAGTTACATTTCCTTCTGAGCCACTAGCTAATACACATGTTTTCATTTTATCTGTAGAATTGTAATGGATTTATACCTCTACTAACATTTTGATAAGGTAATCCTGGGAATACTCCAAAGTGTAAGTGAGGTCCACTTGCCAATCCTGTCATTCCTACTTCTGCTATTTTTTGACCACGTTTTACAGTTTGACCAACACTAACATTTACTCTAGAGCAGTGAGCATATACTGTTGAATATCCGTTTGCATGAAGAATTACTACATTGATTCCTGCTAATCCTCCAGCATATCCACCCCATCCAGCATTCATTACTACACCATCTAAGGCGGCATAAATTGCAGTTCCGGTAGGTCTTGGAATATCAACGCCATCATGGAATACACCACTACGCCATCCATATCCAGAGCCAATATAGTAAGAGTTAATTGGCCATAGCCAGTCAGAACCGTCATCGATAATAACAACTTGACCGCCAGTGGATGGTAATGGTTTTGTTCCTTTTGTTATTACTCTATTAACAACTGGTTTAATAACTTTATCATCTGCAATAAAGAATACACCATCACTTTGGGTACCATTTACAAATTGTACTCTGGCAGTTGTTCTATTAATTCCGTTTTCTCCTTGTGTTGTTACTTTTTTATAGCCTACATATTGTGTAGGATCATCTACATATTCTGTTTCATAATATTGTTCGACATCTCTTACAACAATCTCTTCATATACTAAAGATAAAACTGGATTAATTAAGGCGACGTTCACTTTTTGACCTATTTTTAATAATGTATCTTCTGATGTTATATCATCATTTGCTATGATTAATTCGCTTGAGTTTAATTCATTTTCATAAGCAATTGTTTCTATTGTGTCTCCTTGTTCAACTGTATATTCTTGGTAACTATTTAAATCTCCAAATAGTAAGAATTTTGTCAGTTCATTTTCATCAATATATATTTTTTCATCTGTACTGATATATGCTTCTTTTACTTTGATTGCATCGTCAAAATACATCTTCTCTATAATATAGCCAGTATCTTTAATTTCAGGTTGAGTTTTATCTGTATATTGTTTGTATCTTTCTTCCCCAATAAATGTATTAATGATATTAGTAACAGACTTATCAAATAAATTATTATCTATAACATTTATATATGTTGGTTCTGCTTGAGAATCTTTTTTCTTGACTGTTATTGTATATCCTTTTATTGTAAATGGTTTCTTGTCTTTAATATAGTTATAGATTTCCTCTGCAGTAGACAACTTTTCATCATATGTCATTTTCTTAATTAATTTAAATCCTCTAGGCGGATATACTTGGTCTACTTTATATTTGTTTTTTATTTCTACTTGTTCTTTATTAATCAAATCGTATAATTCATCTCTTGATTCGATAAGACCTATTTTCTCACCATCTAAATATACTTGATATACAAAAGATGGTTTTTCTATTTTTTCTTGGTGTAAAAAATCTACACCTAAAAGAATTCCCATAACAATTGTTACAATTGCACAGATAACAATTCCTTTTTTATCCTTCATTTTCTTCACTCTCTTCAGCTAAATAGTTTCTAAAGTTACTCATATTCAGTTCAAATAGTAATTGAAATTTACCGGTAGAACCTTTACGATGTTTTGCAATAATAATATCAGCTACGACATTTTTTTGTTGATCTAATTGTTCTTTTGCTTTGTAATAGTCATTTCTATGTATAAATAGAACCATATCGGCATCTTGTTCTATAGATCCTGATTCACGTAAGTCTGCCAACATAGGTTGATTATTTTCCCTTTTTTCAGCACTACGAGATAATTGTGCTAAAGCAATGACAGGAACTTTTAATTCCATAGCCATAGTTTTGATTGCTCTTGATATTTCTGATACCTCTTGTTGTCTGGAATCCGGTCTTTTATCACCGCTAGTTACTAGCTGTAAGTAGTCGATGATTACTAAACCTAATCCTTCTTCTTTATTGGCTAAATTACGACATTTTGCTTTAATCTCTGCAGCAGTAATTCCTGCGTCATCAACAATTTTAATATTTGTTTCAGCAAGTTGACTATTTGCTTCATTGATTCTTTTCCAATCTTCGTGGTTCAATTGACCTGTTTGAATTTTGTAGGAATCAATTTGTCCTACAGCAGAACGCATTCTATTAACTAATTGCTCTGCTGGCATTTCCAAGTTGAATATAGCTATTGCTTTTTTTGTATGTTGAGCAGCATTTGTTGCAATATTTAATGCAAATGCAGTTTTACCCATACCAGGACGAGCCGCAATGATAATCATTTCACCAGGATGTAATCCTGCTGTTGCTTTATCTAATGAATAAAATCCAGTTGGTAATCCTGTTATATCTGATTTGTTTTGTGATAAAATTTCCAATTGCTCTTGAGCTTTTGCAATAGCGTCTTTGATGTGAATAAAATCACTTGTTTGTCTTTCTTTTACTACATTTAATATTTTTTGTTCTGCATTGTCTAATAAAGAAGCTACATCTTCTTCATCTTCATATCCATTTGTAGCAATTGTTTCAGCTGTAGAAATTAAATTTCTTAAAACTGCTTTATCTTTAACAATCTTAATATAATAATCTAGATTTGCTGCAGTAGCTACAGAATCGATAACATCACTAATATATTCGATTCCTCCAACAGAAGATAAGTTTTTCTTTTTATCTAATTCTTCTTTTACTGTTGTGATATCTACTGGTATTTTATTGTCATAACAGCTTTTGATCGCAGCAAATAATTTTTTATTTTGATCACTATAAAACATGTCTTCAAAAATCTCATCACATACTTTAGTTAATGCATTTTTATTTAGAAAACAAACTCCTAAAACGCTCATTTCTGCTTCTAAGTTTTGTGGCATTTTTCTAGTTGGCATGTTATCACCTACTTTTTAAGTGTTACTCTTACTTCTCCTTCTACTTTTTTATGTAGATTTATTTTTACATTATGAGTACCTAATGTATCAATAGGGTATGTAACACATATTTTCTTTTTATCGATATCAAACCCTTTTTTCTTTAATTCTTCACATATTTGTTTAGATGAAACTGTTCCAAAAACTTTGTCTTGTTCACCTGTTTTTACTTTTATAATGATTTCTATTTTTTTTAGTTTTTCAGCAATTTGTTTACATTCTTCTATATTTGCTTCTTCTTGCTGTTTTTTTATGTCTAATTCTTTTTCTAGTCTTTTCTTACTAGTTTCTGTTGCTTGAACAGCTAAGCCATTCTTAATTAAATAGTTTTGGGCATATCCATCACTAACATTAATTATTTGATCTTTTTTCCCCTGTTTTTTAACATCTGCAAGTAGTATAACTTTCATGGTATCACTCCTTTTCGTCAATGTCTGTAATTTATTATACCAAATATTTGGTAATTAATAAACAGCGCTCCAATTTGTTTATCTGTTATTATACTATTTTTTATTATAAAAAAAAACCACAAAATGTGGTCTTAGCTTAATGAATTTCCTACTTGTCTATCTGTAGCAATATCTTTATTTGTTACAGAATTAATGTGTTTATGCATCTCGATTACTTTATTATAGAATAGTTCATAATTAGATTTTAATTCTTGGTATCTTCCATTAGATACATCTGCACCAGTACTTTGCCAGTCTTCTCCATATAAATCATTCATAGCACTGTCTATTTCATTAAAGATATCCATGATATTATCTCCGATATCATGTATTGTCGTAGCACTTTCTCTTGCACTTTCAAAATCTTTTACTTCAATTTCCATTCTGTCTTCCTCCTATCAATAATGATATTCCGTTTCTTTAAGTTGTCTTACTTCTTGAACATTTTCTTCTTCAGTTGTTTCGTAGCTATCTGCTCCTTCTTTAATTTTTTGAGCCATTTCTGCTAATATACCTTCGAATTCTTCAAGTTTTGAAGTTTGAATATCTGTTGCTTCATCAAATTCAGTTGCAGATGGTCCTCTCCATATTTGCATTAAACCATTTTTGCTGTTTTTTAAATCTCCTATTTTTGTTTTGAATTCATCTGACATTCTTGCTGCTTTTTCTCCGTGCTCTCTCATTCTGTCAGAGCTTACTTTAAGTCTTTCACTTGACATATCATCATCTCCATTATCTAAAATATAACATATTTTCTATTATTTATAAATTACTTTTACATTATGTTTTACAGATTATACTGAAAAACTATAAATTGACCCTGATGCTTGTTGTTCAAAGATACTTGCTGGATACCATTTATTTCTTGCTGGGTTTGCAGGGTCGGCTACTAAAACGTTTCCATTTCCGTCTGTTTTACGTAGAACGATATAATGTCCACCTTTAGTAAATTCTCCTGGTCCCATATGTGCTATAATTACGTTTCCATCATTTAAACTATTAAGGATATTATTTGCAGTTTGTGACTGTTTTACTACTTTTAATCCATATGCTTGTCCAATTGATGGAAATAGTGCTTCATATGTTCCATTTCCGTTTGATGCAAATCCGTGTTGTGTACTATATGAACATGCTTCTGGCGGAGTAACTTTATCTCCTGTTAGATATGTTAATACCATTGCCGCTGAGGTTGGACCACAACCTGCCGCTGCTATTGTTTCTCCTGCATATGCTTGTCCGTAGTCTCCTTGTTTGTAATAAACAAATTCATTTTCCTTTTTAAAGTCTGCTTTTACATTATCAGGTGCATTTTCAAACATTTTCTTTAATTTTTCTTCTGTTATTTCTCCTTCAATAGAAGCTTCTTCTTTTCCACCTTTTACAAGCGATACTTTTACAGTTTTATCTTCTTCTGAGTCTGGAATTAATACAATCGCAACAGCGATACCATATAATTTGGCAACTTTGTATACCATCTCAAGGTATTTTTCATAGTTTGCATCGTTCTTATTAATTCTTATGATTAATCTAGTTTTATCTTTTGTTTTTTCTTCTAGTTCTTCTTCTTTTAGTATTTCAATCGTTCCATCTTTAATTAGTTTTGCCAAATCAAACTTTTCTGGTTCTGTTGGTGTAACTACTATAGACGGTGTTGTTTGCGCTGTTGGAGAAGAACTTGTTGAGCTTGGTCCTCCAGAAGAATAACTACCAGAATATGATGTCGGCGATGTTGAATAATAACTTCCATAATTATTATTTGATGATGTAGATGTAGAGTTATCATCAGAAAGAGAATTTTGTAAGTTTGAATGTGTTGCTACTACTTTTACTAAAATGTCTGATGATATTTTTACTTTATCATATACATTTTGCATATTGGTTTTAATAGCGTTTATTGCTGGTGAAAAATCAAAATCACTTTCGTCTACTGAATATTCCTTTGCACTTGATAATGCTGGTTCTACTGTTGTAGCTAAGGAAGAAATTCTTTCACTCACAGATTCTACTGTATCTGTATTAAGGACAAATGCTCCAGCCATGTTATTCATCTCCTTCTATTGATTGTATCTTATATTATCCATTATTAATCTTAATCCATCGATTAGTCCTTTTGTTATTTCATCTTCTTCTAGTTTTTCTATATCTTTTACTAATTTATGTTCATCTGATACTTTATATCTTCCTGCTGCCAAAGATACTTGGCAAAACTCATTTGTTACAGGGCTGATGAAGTATGCGTTCATTTGTCTTATAAAAGATAAATCTTCTTTTGTTCCAATTAATATATCCTGAGCATATACATAAAACTCAAAAATATCTGTATCATATTTTTCAAAGAACTTGAATGCATCATCATGATATAGTTCTTTACTAGGTAAACTTTCTACTGTTTCATTTTGAACTTTTATAATTTTTTCATCTAAAGATTCTCCTTCTTTTAATGCTCCATCGTTATAAAATTGTTCGATTGTATTTCCTCGTACAGCAACCATGTGTTTATCATCTGTGTCTGGAGTTTTATTAAAACCATCTAGAATTGGAATAAATAAATCTTTTAATGTATCATTTTCAGCTTCTTCAACTAGTTGAGCTATTTGTACTACTTTTTCTTCTAATTCCATAATTATTTCCCTTCTTTTTAAGTATTTATACTATACATAGATCCACCAGCTTGTTGCTGGAAGATACTTGCTGGATACCATTTATTTCTTGCTGGGTTTGCAGGATCGGCTACTAAAACGTTTCCATTGCTATCCACTTCTCGGAGTACTATATAATGTCCTCCACTTGTAAATTCTCCTGGTCCCATATGAGCTATAATTAAATTTCCTTGATTTAAACTATTAACAATATTGGTAGCTGTTTGGCTTTCTTTCTGACAACTCAAACCATAAGAACTTGCAATAGCTGGGAATAGTGCTTCATATGTACCATTACCATTACATGCATATCCGTGTTTTGTACTATATTCACACACTTCAGGTGGTGTTATTTCTTCTCCTAGAATATAAGATAATACCATTGCTGCAGAAGTTGGTCCACAACCAGAGTTTGCAATTGTTCCTCCTGCATATGCTTGCCCATAATTCCCTTGTTTGAAATAAATAAAAGGATTTAAATGAAAATCTTTAATTTTAAATTCTTCAGGAGAATTTGTTTCAATTTTCATACTTGCTACTTCTGATATTTCTTCTTTAATTGTTTTTTTCATTTCTTTAATATCTGATTCTAATGATCTGATTTCACTTCTATATTTTGCTTGGCTTGTTTCATTTTCATCGTTAACAGCTTTATTATAGTTTGTTTGAGCTGTTGATAATTTATCTTTTAGTTTTTTATATTTTTCTACATTATCTAAGGATGTTGCAAATAAGGATAATTGTTTTTCCATAGGACTAATAAATTCACTAACAAATTTTTCTGCTTGTTGCATAAATGTATCATGGGATTTACCTTTCCATACGGTAAAATCGTCTAATGTACTTATACAATTTTTATAAGATGAAAGAACACTTTGAACAGTGGATGAATCTCCTTTTACAGTTGCACTTGTTACCATTATACTTTTCCTACACTTTCTCCGACTTTTTCATCGGTTTCTTGGTAATACTCATTCATGGTATTTACAGTATTACTTGTTCTTACAAGTTCATTGCTTGTTCTTTGTGTTTCATTGCGAACCATATTCCAAGCATTCATACTATAGTTAGCTGCAGGGCCTTTAAAAATATCCCCTTCGCAAGTTTCACCCATTAGTTTGTTGGCTTTTTCTAATATAGTGTTCATTTCTTCAGCCGTTTTAGTTAAAGTATTTGCTCCACTGGCTAAATCGTTATAGTTAACATCATAATCATGTCCTGCCATAGTATTCCTCCTATATTTTTATTGAACCAGCTAATGCATCGTCTGCTTCTTCGATAATACCCGCATTTGTTCTTAGCCAATTAGCATATTCTCTCATTTCGCTAATGCGTTCTTCTGCTTGTTTTTCTAATGCTGCTGTTTGATTTTTCATTTCTGTGGAGGCATCTCCACTCCACGAATTCAACTCTCCAGACAATTTCTTATTAGATGATTCTTTTAATGATTCTAATTCATCAGCTAAATTATCTAATTCTTTGCATTTTTGATATACTTCATCAAAATCACATGAAAGTGTTTTATTATCCATATTATCACTATCCTTCTAGCTTATTATATCATTTATTTTAAGAATATTGAAAGGTTTTATGAAATGTATACATACTATTAAACAAAAAATATAAACATTTTTGTTTATATTTTTTTTACCTTTTCTGATGTAGACTCATCTTGTGATGTTTTATTTCCTTTTAAATAATCTTCTGTTAAACCTTTTTTCTCTGCTTGTGAAAAAGTTTCTCTATAATTATTTTTATTTAAATCTAGTTGTTTTAATAGCTTAATTTTTTCTTTTAATATTTCTTTTTTATTCATAATCATTCTCCTAAAATAGCCAGTATAGCATCTATGTCTATCATACTAGATGTGTTGGCTAGTGTTTCTACCATGTTATCTCTTTGGTTTGTATTTGTATATCTTTTTTTAATCTCTTCAAGTATCAACTTAAATTCTTTTTTCTGTGCTTCATTTCCACTTTCTATAATTTCATGTGCATAAGCTTTACATTCATTCTCTATATTGCATGTTTTGTATATTTCTATTAAGCCTTCATGTAAATTATGATGTTTTTGATTATAATCTCCTATTAAATTTAAATTGAATCCACTTGCACCACTTTCATATTGGATGATTGCATCTTTTAAATGACTTACATCTCCAGTGTTTTTAAATGCATCTATGCTAGCATTTACTTTTCTTATTTGTTGGATTCCTAACTGGTCTACATCAATTTTAATAACAGGAACAATATTCCCGTTTGCTGACCAATCCGCCGCCGCTTTTAAAGAGTTTCTTTGTACTTCTTCTGATGCGTCTGAAAATAAAATTATACAATTAGGTCTTACATTGTCTCTTTCCAATACAAATTCATTATAAAGTCTTGTCGTATGGTTACTCATTTCGTCTGCCATTATATATTGTTGTCTAACACTAGAATTATATCCTACCTCTGCTATTTGAGAATTAATATCTTGTGCTCCCATTTCTCTGATTTGTGATTCAGATATATCGGTAAATCCATACATTACTCCACCATCTCCAACTGGAGCTGAAGCGATATTATCACTTGTAATATACGAAGTTGATAAACCATGGGTTTGACCATTTCTCAAATTAAAATAATCGGTTGTAAAATTTTCTGGAGCTCTTTTTGCGATGGGAGAAAAACCAGTATCACTGCTATAAACAAGGAAAGAAAAATCTTCGCCATCTAATGTAATAACAGGTGCCGTTAAGTCTGTTCCTTCAATAGGTACCATTTCTATTCCACTATTTGCTATCATCTTACCCGTTTCATTTAATGCTCCAACATATGTTTTTACATATGCTTTTTGCATAGATGAATCTATATGTAACATGTCTTCTGCTGATAACCTAAAGTTTTGTTCATCATACAAATTTTTAATACCTGTTACATCATTTGACTCGATTATTTCATTTATTCTTGAAATAACGATAGCAGCTTCAGAAAAATCTGGGTCTATAAGTACTCTATCTAGATTTGTTCCATATTTTTTAGTTAATGATTCTGCTGTTTCTAAAGACATTGAAAAATATTTATTTAAATAAGCTTCTTTTAATTCTTTTAATGCGGTTGGTGATGATAAATCTAATTGACTTACTTTTAAATCCCATTCTGAAGCTGTCATTGTTCTGAAATTATTTGAGAAGCTAATATTAGTAGGATTTCCACTTAATTTTTGCATATCAATATATTCCTGTAATTCAACCAAATCCATGTGTTCAATATTTTTTAAATTATCTGCATTTGAATATAAAAATTCAAGAGTATTTTTTACTTTTATATCCATTAATCCTAATGAATCATCTAAACTAGCATTTCTCATCATTGTTGCATAGGCATTATATATTTTAGGATATTCTGTCTTTAAAGCAACAATTTCATCTGTAATATTTCCAAATCTACTATAGCTTACGATGAATTCTTCTCCGAAATCGTCGATTATATCTTTATCTAGCATTCTAAAATCAACAGATTGAAACATACTAGGTGATTCTTTCATTTTTAAAGCAATTTCTATACTACGTTCATCCAATCTTCCTCCTAATGACATTTCACCAATTTTAAGTCTTTTTGTTATTGGGAGATCTGCGAAATTAGTTGCATCTCTCATTTGATCACTTATTACATCTTTATATTCATTAATATATAAATCTGAAATCTTTTGGAGTGCTTCTGGATTTTGTTTGCAAAAAGTATTAAAAGTATCGTCTACTGGATTTCTAGATAACATCATCAAGGACTTTGTTCTTCCAAAGGCTGTAAAAATCATCTCACCGTTTTCTAATCTTTTAAGTAATTCGTTTGAAACTAATTCTGGTATATGTTCACCTCTTGTAACTTTTGATGCTAAAATGGCAAGATTTTCTGTTGATAATTGTGATAATATTTGTTCATTTTCTGCTATTGGTAAAAGATTGGTAAAAAAAGAAGGAGATTTAACATCTGTAAATATTTTATTTTGATTATTGATTATTCTTTCAACAAACGCTTCATTTACTTTTTTATCTAGTTGATTCTCGGAACAAACATATATAATATCGTCCAAAGAACCATTTTTAATATATTCAATTTGAACGTCAACAGAAGCATCTTTAAACTGCCAACTTTTTATAGGTGGTTCATATGTTTCTACTTTAAGCACTGATAAAGAATCGTCTATTTCTCCAATTGAACGTACTGGTTGTTGAATTTCAATTTCAGGAATTATTTCTGTTGGCATTCTTGATTCTGCCAATTTTATTTCTTGCTCTCTTATAGCTTTGGACAAACCAATTCCTTCACTAAATGCGGACATCCCCGCAGCCATAACTCCTTGAGATACTACGGATCCCCATCCGCCGTTTTCTTGAAACAATTCTTCATATGTTCCATCTTTATAAAGAGATTGCATCAAAGGTTGAGCTATGCCCTCGCTTGCGCCTGTTAGTCCATCTAATAATACATGTGTTCCTGCATTTCTTAAAGCGGCTTGGGAAGCACTTAGCGTTACTCCTGCTTCATAAGGCATAAAATTATTAATCTTTCCTCCTAAATAGTATTGTGCTCCTTCCCATGCTCCTTCAGCAACTCCATATGCAATTCCTTCGTTGTAAGACGCTCCATCATTCCATGCTATTTCTGTATTCTTACCTATACCAGCAGTTGCTCCTACTACTCCCATACTTGCTGCTATACTCAAACCTGATACTGGTGCAGTTACTATACTTGTTGCGATAACTCCTCCTGTATAACCTATTCCGTTTCCTACGTTTCTGACCGTATCGAATGCGAATGAATTGTTTTTTAATTCCTGACCGACAGAGTTTTCTTCATAAAAAGAATCAAATTTGTTTTTTACATATTCTTTTGAAACAAATGCTTTGGTACTATCTTGAACTTCCTCACAGATTTTATTAATCTCTTCATTCGATAATGCATACTTTGTCCCAAATATATTATCATATAACTGCATATTCATATTTGATGCCATTATATTGGCTTGGGCTGAAGCGCTTCCTAGTATTGCAAAAGTATCTATAATTGCCTCTCCAAATTTGAGAAGTCCTTCTGTTATACTTATAATTCCTGTTGCTAAGGTTGCACCTATTTTTGAATAAATTTGCATTTCTATTTGAGTATTGTACATAACACTTTGATAATATAAGCTTTGAAATTGAGAGTATTTATTTAATAATGAATCATTTGTATCTGATGTTAGAGAATTAAAATCAATTATTTCGGTGTTATTTATTCTACCATCTGTGTTTGCTGCACTTCCTACAAATTTTTCGATATTATTGGTAAAATTAAATGTAGTTTTTGACACTGCTGTATTTGTTGCTGATTTATTAAATGAACTAATACTTGCCATATCATCACTACTTTCTTTTTTTATTATATCATATTTTATGGTTTTATATTTAAAGTCTATTTCTATTTTTGTGATATAATAACCATGGTGATTAATTATGGTTAAAAATCAAAAAGTTTTTATTTTAGGAATGGCTAGAAGTGGTTATGAAGCTGCTAAAATACTAGCGCCTGATAATGAAGTCGTCGTTACAGATAACTCTGAACAAGATGAAAATCAAGTAAGAGAATTGGAAAATCTCGGGGTAAAAGTTATTATTGGAAAAGATCCTCTTACTATTTTAGATGATAGTTTCCAATTAATGGTTAAAAATCCAGGAATTAAATATGACCATCCTGCTGTAGTTAAAGCCAAAGAATTGGGAATGAAGATCATTAATGAAGTAGAACTTGCCTATGGATATATGAATAAGAATGTTCATATTATTGGAGTAACGGGGAGTAATGGAAAAACAACTACAGTTACTTTAATCTATAATATTTTAAAAGAAGCAGGTTTCCCTGTTTATCTTGGTGGTAACATTGGTACTCCACTATGCCATTTTGTAAAAGATTTAAAAGATGGAGATTATTTAGTAATGGAAATATCTGATCATCAATTATGTGATATGTATGATTTTAAAACAGAAGTTAGTTTATTAAATAATATATTTGATGTACATACAGATTTCCATGATTCACACGAAAGATATAAACAAACCAAGAAAAAAATATTTAATAATCATACTAAAGATGATATTGCTATTATCAATTATGATAATAAAGAGGCTATGGAGATTACAGAAGATATTCCTAGTACTAAGTATTACTTCTCTAAAAATAGTAAACAGAATGTTTATTTAAGCAATAATGAAATTTATTATCATGATGAAAAAGTTATTGATTGTAAAGATATCAAATTAAAAGGAATACATAATTATGAAAATATAATGGGTGTTATTAGTGTAGTTAAACTATATGATGTTGATAATAAGTATATATTTAATGTATTAAATACATTTGGTGGGGTAGAACATAGAATAGAATATGTAACTACTAAAGATGGTGTTATGTATTATAATGATAGTAAAGCAACAAATTGTGAATCTACTAAAATTGCTTTACGTTCTTTTAAAGAACCTACTTTATTGATTTTAGGTGGTTTAGATAGAGGTCATTCATTTGATGATTTAACTAATGATATGAAGAATGTCAAATATGTAGCTTGTTATGGCGAAACAAAGGAAAGAATTAAAGATTATTGTAATCGTATAAATGTTGAATGTGGTGTATTTAACAACTTAATAGAAGCAACTAATTCATGCCATGAAAAAGCAGTAAGTGGTGATGTTGTACTACTTAGTCCTGCTTGTGCTTCTTGGGATCAATATAAAGCTTTTGAAGACAGAGGAAATGAATTTAAAGATACTGTAAATAAATATAAATAAAACTATAACAATTGTTATAGTTTTTTTGGTATTTTTGTATATAATTTTTTAATTATGATATAATTTAATGGAGCTCAAGGAGGTCAAATTATGAATATAAAAGATTATAAACATATATATATGGTTGGTATTGGTGGTATCAGTATGAGTGGTATCGCAGAAATACTTGTTAAATGGGGTTACAAAGTAAGTGGTTCTGATAGCACAAAGTCATCTCAAACTGACTGGTTGGAAGATAATGGAATTCATGTTAATATAGGTCAAGTTAGCGAGAATATAACTAAAGATATAGATTTATTAATTTATACAGCAGCAATTAAGGATGATAATCCTGAATTGGTAAGAGCTCGTGAATTAGATATTCCTATGGTAGAAAGAGGTAATTTCCTTGGGGAACTTACAAAATTATTTAAAGATACTATTGGTGTTGCTGGTACTCATGGTAAAACTAGTACAACTAGTATGGTATCTTTAGCTTTCTTAGAAGCTGGATTAGATCCATCTATTCAAGTAGGTGCTGTCTTAAAACAAATCGATGGCAATTATAGAGTTGGTAATAGTGATTATTTTATTATTGAAGCTTGTGAATACCATGAAAGTTATTTGAACTTTAAACAAAGAAGTGCAATTGTAACTAATATTGATGATGATCATTTAGATTATTTTGGAAATATAGATAATATTAAAAAGAGTTTTGAAAAGTATGTTTCTTTATTACCAAGTGATGGATACTTAGTATTAAATAGAGATGACGAAAGATGTTATGATCTTAGGAATAGTACTAAAGCTAAAGTAATAACTGTTGGAAGTAATAATAATGCTGATTGGTATTATGACAATGTTACTTTTGATGAGGATGGTTATCCTTCATATGATGTTTATCATAAAGGCAAATTATTAAAAAGAGTATCTCTTAAAGTACCAGGATTACATATGGTATTTGATAGTTTATGTTGTATAGCACTATGTGATGCATATGGTATTTCTATTGATACAATTGCAAAGGCATTACTAAAATATACTGGAGCTTCTAGAAGATTAGAATATAAAGGGATAATTAATGATGCCAAGGTATACGATGATTACGGACATCACCCTACAGAAATAAATGCTACTGTGAAAGGTATTTTAAATAAAAAATTTCATGAGTCATGGGTTGTGTTTGAAGCTCATACATATAGTAGACTTTCCCAACATTTGAAAGATTTTGCTAAGTCTTTAATTTATTTTGATCATATCATTATTATCGATATTTATGCTGCTAGAGAGGTTAATACTTATAATATTCATGAAGAAGATTTGATTAAGGAAATTCGTAATCTTGGAAAAGATGCTGTTCATATTAGCAATCATGATGAAGTCGTTCAATATTTAAAAGAAAATGTTCATAAAGATGATATTGTCTTAACTCTTGGTGCTGGCAATGTTACAAAGATAGCTAATTTACTTGTAAATTCATAAAAAAGGTCTACACTATTTAATATAGTGTAGACTTTTTTTATACATATTTATTTAAATCTTTTTGCTGTTGCTGTATCAATATTATCTGTTATTCTTCTTTCTAAGTCAGCAAAATGTATTTTTCTGATATATTCTAGTTCTTCTAATCTTTTATTTTGGGCTAATGCTTGCTCTATTAAGTCACTTTGAATATCATAATCACCAATATCGAAAAATTCTTTAGGAAATAACACATAATTTGGTAATTTTAATTCTTTGTATTTTTCAGCATATTTTTCTTTTAAATCTGAATATCTATGCAATTTTTCTACATCAATTGTTATCATTTGTTAACCTCCTATACTTTTTACAAATTCAAATAATTTATCTTTGCCTAATAATTCTATATATTGTCTAACATTATTATCCCTTGTAAAAACAGATGAATTATAATTTCCTATTAAATATTCTTGAATACTTTTTAAAAAGTATCCATCCCCTCTTGTTTGATCGACTATTCCCTGCATTTCTGTAAGTATTCTATTGCTATTTTCTGGTAGTGTCAAATATTTTTGTACAGACGATACTGGCATTGAAGTAACAAGCCCTCTGATATTGTCAGTTCTTGTCAAAGCATTTGGGTTGTTATTAACTATATAGTCTATTAATGAAAGATCAAAGTTTCCTTTTCCATATTTTGCATCTTGGGAGAATTGGAAATTTAAAAATTTCATTTTCAAAGCGTTTACATCAATTAGTTTTTCGTATGAATCTGTTAATAAAATTCTAACCTCCTCGGGGAAGTATCTGTCTAACATATCCATATGTTCACCATTATATAAATCTGAAATGTTTGCTAAAACTTCTTTATATTGGCTAGATACATCTGAATAATATTGTCCTCCATGACCATATAATCCATTCATACTATCTTTTATTTTTCCTTCTGATATTGCATCAAATATGTCTGATATAGCTGCATATCCACTATCACGCATATTTGAACTAATTCTATCACTAATAATTCCTTCTACTGCATCTCTAATAATTTGTGCTTGATCATTACTGGATAATTGGTCCCAGTTACTAATTTCATTTTTCATTCTTTGACCAACATTAAATAGTAAAAATGGTTCTTGCGATCTAGCTTCATCTATGATTTCTTGATAAGCATTATTATAATCAGAATGAAATTTATTAAAATTAGAATCAAAGTCGAAAACAGACGGATCTTTTAATCCTTGTATTACGCTAAGGAATAAGGCTCTTTCACTATCTGATGATTTTGCATCTATAAAGTGTCCACATTCGTGATAGAAAGTAGATATTGGCTTTGTTCTTAACGTTGCTTCATCGAAAAATACAAAGTCTCCCCATTGATATGCTCCAGCTCCTACTTCATTTGGTATATCAGTTATTGTTAGTCCTTTTCCTCCGATGATTCCGGAGAAGTATGCTCCATTTACTTTTCCTCTACTAATTGCTGATTGATAATAATCCATTAAACTGTTTAATCCTTCTTGTGTTTTGGATCTGAAATTTACACCATCAATATTTGCTGAGTAAGTATTGTCATATATTTCATTAACCCATTGATTAAAATTTAGCTTTTGTGGAGGATTACTTTTCTTTTTTAAGAAGCCAAAAATGCTTCTTTCTATTGGATCTTCATCAACAGATGATGACTTGACTCTACCTTCTACAATATCATCAATTAAATCTGTTGCATATTTTCCTGCTTTGTAGTCAGACAAGTAATCTCTTCCAACATCTTCTAGTACATTTAATCCTAAGTAAGTTAGATATATTCTACCTATTTTTAAAGCTGCTGTTGCATTAAATTCTTCTTCCCCAGTTATATACGGAACTAGTGATTGACCTGTTCCAAATGCACTAGATACATAATTCATTAGAGCATTAAAATTTAACACAACTTTTCCATTTTCTGTTATTTTTCTTAATGATAAAGTATTCTTTAATTGTTTTGTTATAAAATCCTTATTAAAAATATGTTTTGCTGCACTTCCTAGTACTTCTTTAGCACCACTTTCAGCTATATCTTTTCCAAGATTTATTGCTCCTTGCCCTAATTTACCATTTGCCATCCATGATAAACCAGTTAGTACTCCAGAACCAGCAATACCTAGTTCCTGCATTACTGTTGTATCTACGCCATTGTTTTGATACGTACTTTCGGCTGCAGAACCCAGTCCAACAACTGTTCCAACTGCAAATGTCGCTACTCCACATGTGCATACTGTCAGTGCTGTTGCTGCAGCTATTTCTGCCGCTTTCTCAGATACATTTTGGACCCCTTTCGCTAAATCACTATCATATTTCATTGCAGATTTATCATTTATCATTCTACCTAAATCTGTATTTTCATAAAAAGCCTCATTTGCTTCACCGACTAGATCTCTAGCAATAAATTCTCTCATACCGGATGTATCAAATCCCATTGCTCTACCTGCTGTAGCTCCTACCCATACTACACCATCTAATACTTTTTCTCCTAGTTTTAAAACTCCACTAGTTACACTAGTTGTAATTACTGCAGCTGTAGCTCCTACTTCGGCAAAAAAGTTACCTATTCCTGCTAGTATACTTTCTGCTTTTGATACTGGTCTTATTCCAACTGCTGCTGCAAATTTTTCGGGGGTAATTACTGTTTCTGTATTATCCAAATTAAAGTCCATTATGTCTGTTTCAATTATTCGTCCGTCTGCATTCGCTGCGCTTCCTTGGAATTTATCTATTTTTGTATTAAAGCTGAAAGACGTAGATGTTACTGCTCCACCACCAACGGAACCTTTATTAAAAGATCCTACTCCTGCCATATAATCACCTACTATCTTTACTATTATATCATAGTTTTTTTCATGAAAAAAACTATAACTTTTCCATTATAGTTCTTCATCGTCATAAACATACTCTGATAAATCGTTTTTTATCTCTACTGTTGGTGGAAATCCTTTTATTCCCTTTAATTCATTATATTTTTTAGATATATAGAATTTCTTTAATTTCTGTAAATGAGAGATATCTTCTATAGCTTTTTCAGATATACTAGTTCCAAGTAAAGATAAGTAATCACATTCTTGTAAATCTATATTATTAAAATCAACTATACAACCATCTAATACGACTTTCTGTAGTTTCTTTAATTGATTTAGTAAAGATATATGTATTGTAGATTCATCGGACGGATAATTAATGTATAATATTTCTAACATAGATGGTAATTGTTTTAGAAAATTGTCATAGTTATCTAAAAAACATTTATTCATTTTTAAATATGTTACAGACTCTGGTAAATGAATAGCTTTCTCATCTTCAAAAGCACTATTATCGAATGTAATTTTTTTGATATTTGTTGTTGATAGTACTTCAAGAATTTTTTTTGTTATGAAAGTATATATAAATGATATTTCTTTTAAGTTCGGACAATGTTTCATAGTTTCTAACACATTTAATTCTGTTTCTTCTGGTGAAAGGCCTTGAGAATTAATAGAAATAGATTCTAAACTTTGTAAGTCTTCTGGTGTGATTTTATCCATATTCTTATTGAATATAATTTGAAATGTCAGTTTTAGTTTTTCATTTGTTATTTCCATTTACTAATGCCTTCCTTCTAGATATTTTTTAATTAGATCAAAATTAATCCCTTGCATCATTGACCTTGCATCACCCGTACGTGTAAATACATTTATATTTCCATAGTCTTGGCTACCTGGGGTTATATATGATCTCATTCTAGTTAATGCATTTTGATATCCAAACTTTCCTGTCATTGCGTCCATAACACTATCTAATGTTTGATTAGTTCTTGCTTGAATAACAAATGCTTGTAAATCTGAATTGCTCATTTGTCTGATTACATCTCTTGCTCCTTGATTACTAGAAATATGATTTATATCTCCATCTCTTAAGTAGTGTTCTAGTTGTTGTAATCCTGATCCTGTTCCATATTTTAAATCATGTTTTCCAAGAGCATCTGCTATTTGATCTGCTATACTCTTTGGTGCTGAATAATCTTTAAACCATTCATCGGCATCGGCAATATGTCTTGCCACGAATTCATCACTACCACCAAACCATCCAGTAGTTCCACAAGCTCTCCATGTTACATCTACTGGTACTGGTGTATTTCCATCTAAAATGACATTCCATGCATGGCCGCCAGGTCTTCCTTGTCTTAACATATCAGCATATGCTTTTCCTCGTATATAGTCGCAAGTAATACCACATCTAGTACACAATTCTTTATATGCTTGAGAATATCCAGCACAAACTAAGCCAGCCTTACCAACGCTATTTACATCTGTTAATCCTCTTAAACTTGCTGAAACTTTATGTCCATCTGCAAAACTTTCAAAGTCATGCATAACTGGTATTTCTGATGCTAGTACTTCATATATTTGATTTGCTCTTTCTAATGTTGGTAAATTCATATTAATCATGGATTGTAATTCGTCTAATTTTTGACTAATTGCTAGTGCTTCATTTCCACTATATGTTATTCTATCAATATATTTAGGACTGTTATATTTCGCTCTAAAATTACCATTTAAATCATTAAATCCACCATTAATTCTAACTTGTAATGCAGATAAATCATCTATATTCCTTAGTAAGTCTGTTGTAAATTCTGTCGTATTATTAAATGTTACACTCGCAGAACCATATTGTTTAATAGTTTCGTTGATTCTATCTCGAAGAATACGTTCTTGTGTTGATAGACTTGATGTAACAGGAGTATTATTACCATTAAATATTCTAGCTAAGAAGCTTTTCTTTTCATTACTTTCTCCGAATAATGCAGTTTCTTCAACATAATCTCCTGTATCTGTTATATTTTTTATTGCATCATCGATTGCTTCTATTTTAATTCCAGATACATCATTTAACGCACTTACATAATCAGTTGCTGAATCGAAGAATACGTTAAGACCCCATGTAGCTATAAGTTCTCCTGCTGCTGTTGCTGCAGTACTAAAATTGAATTCTTTATCTCCATTAATCCATTCCGCTACATTATCTCCAATAATACCAACGCTATCTGAAATATTATCTCCTTGTAGTAATGATTTTTTAAGATTTCCTAGTATCTGTTCTTTACTAAATATTCCTTTTAGAGTATTGATTGCTCCGTTATCTTTTATATTTAAGATTGAAGATTTAACATTACTTAGTATTGCTCCTCCTGTTGATTTTAAGCCATTTTCAGACACTGCTTCTACTAATCCTGTTGCTCCTTCTCCAAGTTTTCCTTGTGCATACCAGCTTGCAGCTTCACCTATACCGGCAACAGCTATACCCATTTCGCTTTTAATATCAATATCTGTTCCTTTAGTTTGATAAGTTTCTTCTGCTTTTTTTCCTGCTCCAGATGCAAATCCTAATGCTAATGGTAAAGCAACGGATGCTGCGCCTCCTGTACATACTGTTGCTGCTGTTGCTGCGGCAAATACTGCTACTTTTTCCGTTCCGTGTCTTATCCCTTGAGCAACATCACTATCATATGCAACTGCTGATTTTTCATTTATCATTTTACCTAAATCTGTATTCTCGTAAAATGCTTCATTTGCTTCGTCAACTAAATCTCTTGCGATAAATTCTCTTATCCCCGTCGTATCAGCACCAAAAAGACTTCCTACACCAGCTACTGCCCATGCGGCGCCGTCTAAAATATGCTCTCCTAAATCTAATACACCACTAGTTACACTAGTTGTAATTACTGCAGCTGTAGCTCCTACGTCTGCTAAAAAATTACCTACTCCAGATAATATACTTTTTGCTGCAGAAACTGGAATGATACCGACTGCTGCTGCAAATTTTTCTGGAGTAAGAATCTTCTCTGTATTATCTAAGTTAAAATCCATTAAATCTGTAGCAACAATTCTACCATCTGCATTCGCTGCACTTCCTTGGAATTTATCTACCTTTGTATTAAAAGAAAATGTAGTATTTGATACTTGAGTACTTGAAGCTGTTTTACTAAAAGATCCTACACTTGCCATATCATCACTACTTTCTATTATAAATTTATTATAACACATTTATTCTTTTTAAGTTATTAGATGGTTTTTTATTTACAAAAAACTATACGATTATCGTATAGTTTATTTTATCCTAACTCAAGTCCAAGAGATTTCATTAGTGCTTCTATCTGATCCCAGTTTTGAGAAACTGTTTGAATCTCTTTTTTAATATACTTGCCTTGTTCATCATACCAGCTCACTAATTCGTGAACAGTATCCGAAAACTCATATTTATTTTTAAAATAAGAAAGTAATTCTCCATCAACATGATTAAATATATCTTCCACTGCTGTTTTTGTTGAGCTGTCGCTTGGATCGAATATAGCCCTTAATTCATCAATAGGTAGTATCCCATATGACAACTTTTTTCCCATTTCTTCTGTAATTATATTTCTGCTCTCTTCTGGAAGGTTTAAGAATATATATTTTTGAAAGTTACCACCATAATTAGCTAGATTTTCATATGAAATATTTTTTCCATATTCTTTAAACAAATCATCTGCTAATATTTTACATATCTCTTGTTCTCTTCCTCCATCTGACAAATTTCTTAATAAAATGTCAGCATCTTTTGTTGATAATCCTTTGAACATATCAGCGATATTTTCATTTGCATTTGGCTGTTCTTTTAAGAAATTATAAAATTGAATTTGCTGTTCTTTCGTATAGTTGGAAATATAACTAAATCCACCTTTATCTTTCATTCTAAAGTATTCGTTAAATGCTTCTTCGTCCGTTAAATCTCTATAAGTGTGTGGTGCTTTAACATAATTATTGAATTCTTTTACTACCATTGTTTGGAACATATACCAAGCTTCTTCTGCAACATCTGTTGCAACATTTTTAAAGTCAAACTCTTTCTCCCCAAAAACATACTGTCTTACGTCATCTAACGCATGGAATCCAACATTTGTCCAGTTTGCTACTCCTGTAAGACCTGTATATGTGTGCTTAAATGCGGTTTTAAAGAATTCGACATTTACAACGTCATGGACGATTGTCTTTGCCATTTCTGGCAATCCATATTCTCCGATATCATGAAATAAATTTTTATATCCTATACCTAAAGCAGTATTCGCTTTTCCTTTGATAGCACCAGTTGCTCCCGCTAATCCTATCATTACTTCATCTTTAAATTGGAAACTATAATCTCCATCTTCACGTGCAGAGTATTTTTTTTCTGCTGTCGATCCGGCATATTCTAGCCCGGTTAATACCATCGCTCCAGCTCCTCCTGTAACTGTTGCCATGGCGATTTCTGCAGCAGATTTCGAAGCTTTTCTAATACCTTGAGCTGCTGCTGAATCGTATTCCATAAATGATGCTTCATTCACTTTTTGCCCAAATTCTGTGTTTTCGTAGAATGCTTTGTTGGCTTCACCTACAACATCGTAAGCAATGGCTTCTCTTAATGTGGATGCAAAATCTGTACATACTTCTGCCCCTGTAATGGCTCCAAGTCCTTCTGCTCCTAGAGAAATAACCCATAATCCTCCATCAACTACTCCTTCAACAACATCACCTACTCCTGATAATACAGATGTTGCAAAAACGCAAATGGTTGCTCCAACTCTATCTAGTAAACTTGGTTTTTCAGGTTCTATATATCCTACTGCGTTAGCAAATTTATCAGGCTCGGTAATTTCGTTAAAATCAATATTTACGTCATCTGTTTCTGTTTCCGAAATTCGTCCATCTTGATTTGCTGCACTTCCTACAAAGTCTTCTATATTATTAGTAAAAGTGAAAGATACTTCTTTTACTGCTCCGTTATTTACACTTCCCTTGCTAAATGATCCTACCGTTGCCATATCATCACTACTTTCTATTATATTATACCAGTTTTTTTAAGTTATCACACTCGTTTTTACCATCTTTTTTATTGTTTACCTTATTATAGAACTCGAATAGATATTGGCTTGATATTATTAAAGAATATATGAAAAATATAGAATAACCTAATCTATGATTTTTATATTATAGGACGAAGAGATATGAAAAAAGTAGATAAAAATCTACTTTTTTTGTTTTAATTCTTCTAAGAAAGAATAGAATTTTTCTTTTCCTTTTAATTTATTAGCATATAATTCTATATAAGGTTTACATATATTTTTGTTTTCTTCATATCTTTTGTATATGCATTGACACCATCTAAGTATATTTTCTTTTCTTTCTTTTTCTGAAAATTCTAGCGAATAATTATACATATTAAACAACGTGTTGATTATTGTGTCAGCTAGTCTTCCAGTGTCAGCTATATTTTTTCCAGCTTTTTCTATAGCCCAATTTATATTATATGTATACCACTCTAGTCCAGTATATTTATATTCTCTATTATTTTTTCTTGTTATTGAGCCTTCATTTTCTTCATAAACATATACTGGTGTATTTAAATATCCAATTCTATTAAATGTAAGATATATTTGTCTATTAAAGCCATTATCTTCATTAGCTCTTGTATCATTAAAACGAATGTTTAATTCTTGTAACTTTTTTCTTCTATATATTTTTCCATGAAGCCATATCCAATCTTTTTTTCTTATTTCTTTAATTGAGTCTCTTTTATATATAAATTCTCCTATGATTATATCTTTATTATATCTTTCAATTTTATTATATAAAAGAGTGATGGAATTGTTATCATAAAAATAATCATCTGAATCAATAAAAATTATGTATTTACTTTCTGTATTATCTATTCCATATTGTCTTGAATATCCAGGGCCCATGTTTTTTGGTGTTTTGATTTCACTGATTGGATATTTTTTATATTCACTGATAATTTCATTATAATCTAATCCACAATCATTAATTATTGTCACATGAAAAGAAGGCATATCTTTTTGATTCCATATGCTTTCTAAAGTTTTTTTTATCGTTTTGTGTGCATTGTATGCTGGTATAATGATTTCTATTTCATTCAATTAAATCATCTCTATATTTTACTGACTTTGATTATTATTAGTTTGAGAAGGTTCATCTAGTGTATCTATTGTACGATCAAATTTCATTTCATCTAAAAAAACGCTTAAATCGATTGTAATGTTTTTAGCATTACTTACCTTATTTTCAAAATCTACCTTTTTTGTGAATTCTTTTGTTTCTGGTTTGGATAAAGATATTTTTGCATTATCAACAACCTGACCTGATCCTACTCCTTGTTTATTAAAACCACTTACCTGAGCCATATAAGTCCTTCTTTCTAGTTATCAGTATAATTTATTATTAATATTACTAATTAAATAGTAAATATTTGATCTTCCTTCAGATAAACTATTATTAGCATCATCAACAACACTCATATCTGGCGATTCATTATTTATTCTTACACCATTTGAAACATTATTTTTGATTGAATGCAAACTACTCATTGCTGGATTGTATTTATAATAGATTTGCCATAATTGGTTCACTAATCTACGATATTGATACTTTTCTTCATCGGTCATAGTTTACCTCCTCCTTTAGATCCATCTATTCCTTGTCCAGCTTTTTTCATACTCTTTCCGCTATCTTTTAATTTTCTCTCAGCATAATTAGCGGCATTAGCAACAGATTTTTCATAAGAATTAATCAAATTCTTAAATAATGCTGCTGTTCCATTATATGATGTTTTATATAATCTCATATTTGTTGCAATCTCTTGTGAGCCATTATTCAATTTTCTATTATTAATAATAATACTACTTTTCATTTCTGTTAGTTTTGCTAAAAGGTTATTTCCTTTTTTAGTCAAATCATCATTATAGCTGTTTATTTTATTAATTATAGTATTTAAGTCATCTTTTGTTACGCCTGCGTAACCTTCAGCACCTGTTACCATCTAATCACCTCAACATAAATCTTTCAAATTCATATGTACCTATTTTAGTAATATCTATTTTAGAAAGTTTCGTTGAAATTTCATTTTCAAGTGCTATTAGCTTTCCAAATAAATCATCAACATATTTTTTAGACCCGTTTAAACGGCTAGCAATACCATCTAATCGGCCAATTTCATTTCTTATTGTTTGTCTTTCATTATAAGTACAAAAATAAGTAGATAAATTATTAAGTTGTGATCTTATAGAATTAACATGTGAAATGCTATTGTCAAATGAAGATCGTACAGAAGTTCTATAATTTTGATTACAGTAAAGAACTTCGGCGCCTTTTTTTATTTTATTTGCGCTTTCAACAATTTGTTCATATTTTTTGCTAGTATTTTCTAAATCTTCGATAAATGCCTTTAATTTGGCTTTATAGCTAGATACTCCATCAAAAAAATCCCCAGAATTGTCATCATGCCATGAAAATTCTGCGTTAGATATTTCCTGAAAAATAGTCATAGCTGTTTCTTCGTATTGATCAACCAAATTTTTAAGTTCTTTGCTTTGTTCTGAAAGCTTTGAAACATAAATTTTTAACATTTTATCACCTTTTTTTCTCTTAGAAATAGGCAATAGCATTGTGCCTTGCCTACTTTTAAGAAAAAAACATTTTTCAATGTTTTTTTACTAGTTAGATCCTCCAACTGCTTCAGCTTCAACTTGAACCCATTCACCTTGAATATCTTGTTCATATTTAACTACACCAGCAGTATATTCAATTACTGAACCCATTAATTCTTCTAATGCAGTATCAATAGCACTAATAACGTTTCCTAAGTGAGTTTCAATTTTTCCTTGAACAGTATGTCCAGCATCTACGAAACCTTTAGCAGCTGCATCATATAAATGTTCTTTTAAAGTATTCATAGCAGATGTAATACTTTCTTTAACTGATGAACCAGCATTTGCTACTTCTTGTTCTAAACCAGCTTTTACTCCAACTAAACCAATGTCAAGAACAGATTGTTGTTTGTTTGTTAGTGGAACAATTTCTGGGTCTTCAGCAGCTGGTAAACTAAATTCATTATGAGTATCTGATGCTTGTTTTTCAGCTGTTTGTTTAACAGTTTCTACTACTGCCTTAAATTCTGCTGCAACTTGTTGTTGAGCTTTTGTTAAACCTGGAATAATATCATTTTCTACATCTTGTATAGAATCTTGAGTACCCCAGTTTTCTCCTAGTTTGTCAAGAATTGTTTGCATTGCTTGACCTAAAGTTTGTACAGCATTTTTTGAATCTTGATTAGCTGTAGTTATCATTGTTTGGATTTCTTCTTCTTTTAATCCAGTATCTGATGCTTGTGAATTTCCTGTTAAAATTAATTTCATTTTTCTAATTCCTTCCTTCTTTGGTAGATTACTTCTACTCTTGTTTTCATTATATCCAATATTTTACTAGCTCACAATGTTTTTTTAAAATATTGACATATTTTTACGTTTATTTTGACATGTTTTGACTTAAAAATATTAGCTCTGTTCCATTTCTTATATCTGTATCTCTAATAATTGTATTATTTTTATAAACCTCATCAGTTCTTTTATTGATTAATATAAATTCACTTTTTAAATTAATTGCAACATCACATAAATCACCAATACATTTAGCAAACATTTTATTAATTTTCCATATTAAGTAATTAACAGGAATAATGACATCGAATTCTCTACCAAATTCTGGTGCAAACACTTTTACTAAAACTTTATTGTTCACTAGAATCACCTCCTGATGGTGCCTCTTCCTCGGAATCATCTTCATCGTCGCTTGTAATAAAGTCTACTAATTTAATTAATGATGGTGTTCCGTCTAAAACGTGATATCCCATATTGTTAGCATATTGTGCACTATATTCTTTATTAAATCCTGATACTTTAATTAAGCTTTGATCTCCTAAACCTGTTCCAACCCAGATTCCTTCTGTTCCATTATAAATTCCTTTCATCCATCCTTCGAATTGATATCCTTTTAATTTAACTCCATCATCTGCTAATAGTAGAGGTATTTGTTCATATTTTCTAATTAATTTCGTTAACTCTTCTAACATTTTTGAATCTGTTAATTTTGTAACCATTTTATCTACTCCGTGAATAATTATTACAACATTCCCTTTACTATTTGGATCTGCAATTCTTCCTTCCACGTATTCTTTTAAACTCTTAATAACATCATCAAATTTATCATTAAAGTAGTTTGATACATTTGCTTTTTCATCTTCTAATGTTTTTGCTCCATCAACTAGTATTACACTCGTTTTTATTGCTTTAAATACTTGTAACATACTTCTTATAAATTTTTCCATATTTTGTAATTTGTTTGCCGCAAATGCAATACAAATATTTTCTTTTAGATTTATGGTTTCTATTTCTAAGCTTTGTCTCATCATTCCGACAGGAACCGCCGTTAAATCGCTTAGTTTTTCTTGAATATCTTCCATTCTTACATTCTTTGGTAATGAAGGTATTTTTGGTACTTTTGTTGGATTTAATGGTTTTAATTGTTCTATGAAAGAAATGATAAATTTACTTAATTCTCCAACATCTTCTACAATAGAAGCTGTTTGGAATTCATGAGGTATTTCATCAACATATAATCCTCTTCCAGGGGTTTCTGCAGGCATGCTTTGAACTTTTGCTTCCAATGTATCTGAATATTCAAATCTGTCTTTTAATTTAAGAGCATAGTTGTTGTTGATACTTTGTTTCATCTTCGTTGTCATTGTACTTGAACCATTTCCCGTAATAATATAAACAATACCATATCTTTCTGAATCTCTTAATATATTAATTAAAGTCATATCGAAATCTTGATTTGATTCTCTGATATTATCTAGATTATTAATAATAATCATCATTAACGGAAGTTTTTGTCCACTATTTTTTATGTAGTTAATATAGTCTCCACCATAATCTACAAACATTTTCTTTCTTTTATTTCTCTCTTTAATAATCATTTTTACTAGGTTTTGGAATTTTTCCATTTCGCCATTATAAACGAATCCTCCAATATGAGGCAAATTAGCAAAAATTCTTAAGGCTTCTGATCCATAGTCAATCATATATATATTTAATTCGTCTGTAGTATGATGCTTACATGCAGAATATAATATCGCATTTATTACCTGTTCTCTTTCTGCTCCGTCATTTCCATATATTGCTGTATTACCATTTTCTAATAAATCATATACAACTGGTCCTTGTTTTTGTGATTCTGGAGCGTCATATTCTCCAATTAATGCAGAAACTTTATATGGTGTATGTTGTATTTGATATTTTGACTCTACATTATCTACTAAAATTATTGGTGGTATATTATCTAACCATAGTCTTTTTGCACTTTTGTTAACTTGATTTGCAACATTTATAATCTCTTTCATAATTGCTGCTAATTGTTCCCCTTGAGCTTCTTTTTTCTGATTATTTCCACCTTCTTGAATATTTTTTAATACTTGGCCATTGTTGTCTATAAAAGTTACGCTTCTATCTACTTGTTTAACAATTTGATCTGATGGATAATATTTTGCTCCTGCCCATCCTGATTGTCCTAATTCAAATATTTCATCCATACCTACTTGTAGGTAGAATCGTCCACTTTGTTTTAATAATGCAGCGTCTGGTTTTTTAATCATTTCGTTACTATCTCCAGCGTCAGCAACTTTCAAGCAAACCCTAAATTTTGTATTTGACCAAATCTGTTCATTAACTACACCACTTGGTTTCTGTGTAGCTAGAATTAAGTGAACTCCTAATGAACGACCAATACGAGCAACACTTATTAAGTTATCCATGAATTCTGGTTGTTGTGCTTTTAATTCGGCAAACTCATCTGCAATTAGAAATAAGTGTGGAATTGGTTCTTCAATTTTTCCTTCGTGATAGAATCCCTGATATTTGTAAATATCAATTGTTGATTCTCCCAATAAATCACGTGCTTTATTAAATTCTGCTTGTCTTCTTTTTACTTCTGAGTCAATACTTACAAGAGTTCTATTCATTTCTGACTTATCTAAGTTGGTAATTGTTCCTGCTAAATGAGGAAGTTTTACTCCTGTCACTTTATTTTCAAAAGCATATGCTAAACCTCCACCTTTGTAGTCAATTAAAATAAATGCTACATCATCTGGTCCATAGTTTATTGCCATTGATAATATATATGTGATAATAAATTCAGATTTTCCTGAACCGGTAGTACCAGCAACTAATCCATGTGGCCCGTGAAATTTTTCGTGTAAATCTAGATATATATAGTTTTCTGATTCATCCACACCAATTTCTGCTTTTAGTGATTTTGTTGAATCATTTGTATTCCATCTATTTAAAACATTTAATTGTTCTACTTTACCAACTTTTTCCATTTCTAGAAATTCTATAGAATCTGGCAATCTTGCAGCTGCTCCCTCAATTTCTATTGGAATATTTGATAATATTCTAGTTACTTCAAACATATTAATGTTATAATCAATTTCATCATGGAAATTAATGATTTCTGCTTTTTCATATGAATTTTTAAGTATACCAGATTGTCCTTCATTTAAATTAATAAAGTTTATACATTTACTTGGTAACTTATCGAGTTTGTTTTCAAGAATAATTGTACTATAACCAATTTGATCGTCTAATTCTGTAAGTAATTTAAAGAAATCTACTTTCTTATAAGCTGAATAGTTGTCACAAATAATCAAATAGTGTGGTTTTTGTGGAGGTAGTTTCGCTCCATCTTGAATTATATTAAGTTTGTATGCCAACTCTTGAACCAGATAATTTCCTAGCTCTTTTGCTTCATCTAAGTTGGCTGCAAAAAATCTAACACTTTTATCATTTGTAAAGCAATAGTTACTATACTTTAAATAATCCCATTTATATGCATTAGATTCGCTAGTAAATACTACTATTTTTAATTCATCATAACAGTAGAATGTCATTAATTGTAACAACATATTATTAACAAAACCATAGCATTTTTTTTCAACTCCCATTACAGCTGTTAAGAAGTTTTCATAAAATGAATATTCTAATGGACTTTGTTCTATAGATTCATAGCTTGATATTAATTGATCTGCCATTTCTTTTAAGTTATCTTCTTCTATTGTAAATCCTTCTTCTGGCCAATTAATTTTGACTTGAAGAGGCACATTCCCAATACCTGCTCTAACTCCTAAGAAATCGTTTTGTTCTACTCTTTTACACCAAAAATTATTTTTTCTTGTATTAATGATATTTAAACAATCTCTTGTTGTTAGTAAATTTTCGTTTAAAATATTTTTTTGAGATATAAACTCTTTTTTTAATTCTTCTTCTTTTTTCTGAAGATATTTAGTATATAAATTAATTGTTTTTCTTCGATTTGCTGTTTCTTGATGTTTTGTATAAAGCTTTGTTAACTTTGGCCATACTAAAGATGATATCAACATTATGATACAAGTAAATAACTGTGGCCAACTTTTATCAAATGTCGTTTCTCCATTTGTTATTTTATTCATAGTATTCAATAAATTCATGCATGAACTTGCAGCCATTGTTAACATTGGTCCTATCGTCAATAATAATGGCATTTCTTCTGGTGGATTTGTTGCTGGAGGCTTATCGATTGAAATTTCTTTTTCTTCTATTTGTCTTCTAATTCTTGGTGATTTTGAAAAATAGTCTTTTTTATCATATAAATCTAATTCTTTTACTTCTATATTTTCATATTTTTCAGTATCTTGACTAAAAGGTATCAATCCAGAAGTCATATTATTAACTACGATTCCGTTATATGGATTGTTAATTATCATAATTGAATTTAATATTAATAGTTTTAATCCATAAATATTGATATTATCGCCAGGTCTTAAAAGGACTTCAGTCTCTGCAATACGTTCATTGTTTCTATAAGTTAAAGTATCTACATTTGCATGCATTACCAATTGTCCGTTTTCTTTTCGTATTTGAGCTACTATTCCATTGATAAATGGGCAATCATATAATAAATTTGCCTCTTGCCCATTACCTATTATTAAATTTAAATTATCTGTATAATTATAAATCATTTGACCAACATCAAATGATAATGAAGTGTAGATAGCATAATATATTTCTTCTCTTTCAATAATATAGAAGTTATTAGGTTCTAAAGCTATTTTATCTTGGAACATATTGTTGAATACAACATGAACAAAATCATTAGAATGTAATACCCACTGATTATTTTCTGATTCAATATTTATCAATTTATAATCTTCATTTTCATTTTCATCAAAGCTATAACTACCTGAAACTTGGTTTGGTAAGAAAAAGCTAACTAGTTTGTCACCTAAAAATAAAGTTATTTTCATATGCCAACACCTCTATTATGTAATAATCTTATCATATTTTTTTAAACTATTAAAGTTTTTGACATAAAAAAAATACTCTTTTGAGTATTTTATTTAACATATGGTATTAAAGCCATAAATCTTGCCCATTTGATTTGTTGAGCAATATGTCTTTGGTGCTTAGCACAAGCTCCTGTCATTCTACGTGGCATAATTTTGCCTTTTTCATTAATATATTTAGAAACGATCATTACATCTTTGTAATCAACGCTTTTACCAGCACACATTTGGCATATTTTTTTCTTTTTACGATAAAATTCAGCCATTTATAATCCTCCTTCTTTTTTAGAATGGTAGGTCATCATCACTTAAAGCTACTTCATTACCAAAATCTTTAAATGGATCTTCACTAATGTCAGTTGTAGCTATGTCTTCTGATGGACCATTGTTTATATCATTACCTGTATTTGAGTTTGCTCCACTGCCTATAAATGTGAAGTTATCAACTACGACATCTGTAGTATATCTTTTCGTTCCATCTTGTGCGTCATAACTACCAGTTTGAATTCTTCCTTCAACTGCTAATTCTCTTCCTTTTGTAAGATATTTAGCAATTGCTTCGGCTGTACCTCTCCAAGCAACACAACTGATAAAATCAGCTTCTCTTTGTCCATCTTGGTTTTGAGTACGACGATTTACTGCTAAAGTAAATCTTGTTTGGCTAATTCCACTAGCTGTTGTACGCAATTCAGGATCTCTTGTTAATCTTCCTACTAATACTACTCTATTCATAATTTCTCTTACTCCTCATCTAATTTAACAATTAAATGTCTTAATACATTTTCATCTAGACCAGCTTTACGACTTAGTTCTGATTCAGCTTCTTTAGTAGCTTCTAAAGTCATTACATAATAATATCCGCTGATTTCTTTTTTAATTGGATAAGCTAGTTTCTTTTCTCCAAGTTCTTTGAACTCTTCAACTTTTCCACCGCAGTCAGTTACAATTTTTTTCATGTTTTCAGCTGTTGCTTTAACTTGATCACTTTCCATTGTAGCTTTTACGATAAACATCATTTCATATTTGTTCATTCTCTACACCTCCTTATGGTCTTTTCGGCTTTGTATCATAACAAAGCAAGGAGTAAATTTCTTACTCGCTAGTATTTTAGCATATTTGTTTTGCCTTGTAAATAAAAAAAGGCTTATAGCCTTTATTTTGTTACGTTGAAACGGAAATAACAGATATCTCCATCTTTCATAATATATTCTTTGCCTTCTAATCTTAATTTTCCAGCTTCTTGTACTGCTTTTTCACTTCCTAATTTTTCTAAATCTTCATAAGACATTACTTCTGCTTTTATAAATCCTCTTTGAAAATCTGTATGAATGATTCCTGCACATTCTGGAGCTTTCATACCATCCTTAAAAGTCCATGCTCGACATTCGTCTGGACCAGAAGTAAAGAAAGTTTTTAATCCTAATAAGTCATATGTGGCTTTAATCAATTGATCTAAGCCTGAAGCATTTAATCCTAAGTCGTTCATAAATGCAATTCTTTCTTCGTCTGCATATTCAGATAATTCTTCTTCTAATTTTGCGCACATTATAATTACTTTTGAGCCTTCTTTATTTGCATATTCTAATACTTGATCTGTATACTGATTTTTTCCTTCAATAGCATCTTCTTCATTAACATTTGCTGCATAAATTATTTTTTTTAGTGTTATAAAGTTAAATCCAGATATCATAGCTAATTCGTCTTTTGTATATTCTACGTTTCTTAAAGATATACCTTCTAATAATGCATCCCTAGATTTTTTTAATGCACCAAGTTCTAACAAAGCTTCTTTATCTTTTGTAGTTTCTGCCTTTTTTTCTATTTTTCCTATTCTATTTTCTACTATTTCTAAATCTGCAAGAATTAATTCTGTATTAATTATTTCAATATCTCTAATAGGATCAATTGCACCTTCAACGTGTGTTATTTCTTTATTTTCAAAGCATCTAACAACTTCAACTATTGCATCTACTTCTCTAATATGAGATAAAAATTTATTACCTAAACCTTCTCCTTTTGATGCTCCTTTTACTAAACCAGCAATATCTGTAAATTCAAATGTTGTTGGAACTAATTTCTTTGGCTTATACATCTCATTTAATACATCTAAACGATGGTCAGGTACTGTAACAACTCCTACATTTGGTTCTATTGTTGCAAATGGATAATTTGCAGCTAAAGCACCTGCTTTTGTTATGGCATTAAATAGTGTTGATTTTCCTACGTTTGGTAATCCAACGATTCCTGCTTTTAATGACATTAAAAACACCTCAATTCCTTTGTTATTATATAAAAAAACAATTGAATATTCAATTGTTTTATGTACCTATTGTTCCACCAATTCCAATTGGTAATCCTATTAAATACCAACCTACAATTAACAGAAGTAAAACTACACCTGTTGCTACTCCGTAAACGATTTGATATTTTAATGTTTTGAATAATGGAATTGGATCATCTTCTTGGTTATATTTTTCAATATATGCAAGATATACTGAAAAATATGCTAATAGTGGTGTAATTCCTATCGTTGCACATTCTGCAAATCTTGCTATAACTTGAGCAAATTCTGGACTTAAACTATTATTCATAAATGCAGGAACTGCTGTTGTTGATATAATTGCCCATTTTGCAGCTGGTCCCGTTTGAAATAATGTAGATATTGCAGTTACAAGAAATAATGTTACTATTAATGCTACTCCAGTAATAGATCCATCTTTCATAAAATTTGCTAGTGTAATAGTAATTACTGTACCAATATTACTCTTTTTAAATACGTTAACTAAAATTGAACCGAGTAATATTAATATTAAAGTTCTACCAGTTCCATCTAATGAATGTGATAAGTCTTCACAAAAATCGTTATTATTCTTTATTGTTTTTGCACCTATTCCATAGAATAGTCCTAATATAATAAAGAACATTGTAACAATAAATATGAATCCATTACTGAAAAATGAATTATAGCTGAATAGTTTATCTATGTAGAATGATTGGCTATAATCTAATAAATTTCCCGATAATGGAAGTCCAGGAATAATATTATATATAAATATTAGTAAATAAATTGCTCCTGCTGTTATTGAGAATAATAATCCTCTATATTCTCTTCTTCCTAATCTAAGATCTTTTTTATCTTCTTTGAATTCATATTTAACAACGTTTTGTGATGATATTCTTTCTGTAATGATTGTAATAATAATTGCAATTAGTATTATAGCGATTGCCATTATAAAGGTAAAAGTTCCTGTACCTAAAGCGTAATTTAAATCTATGTTATTTGCATTTGCTAATGTATAAGTCATCATTTCACTATCAATTGCAGTTAATAGTATACTTAGACCACTACCACAGGTTAATGCTGCATATACTGCAACTATACCTAAGATTGGATTTCGTCTTCCATAACTGAACATTAATGCAGCCATCGGAATCATAACTACGTATCCAAGGTCTCCTGCTATACTTAATAAAATACTAATAAGCACTAACCAGAAGGTAATTGTATATTTTTTACAATATTTCGTAAGTATGGTAAAAGTTGTTTTGATAAAACCACTTTTTTCCATAATACCTATACCTATAAGTACGATTATTAAACTACTTAAAGGTGTAAAAGCCGTAAAGTTTGACACTGTAGAGGTAAATATATATTTTATTCCACTTAAACTAAACAAGGATTCAACGCTTTCACTTGTTGCTATATACTCTCCTGTAGTTATGTCAATTTGATCATATGTAGCTTCAAACCCTATTAAGTGTAAGAATCCACTTAATATAATTGTCAATAGGATTAATATAAGAAAAGTCATGACAGGGTTTAAAGTCGTTTTTTCTTTAAACTTATTCATGGTTTTCCTCCATTATTTTTTTTAATTTTTTTTCAAATTCTAACCTGTCCATCATAATCTCACGATTACAATTAAGACATTTTAGTTTGATATCAACACCTGTTCTTATAATTTGCCATTCATTTGTTCCACACGCATGTGGTTTTTTCATGACAACGGTGTCTCCTAATTTGTAATTAGTCGCCATTATGTACCTCCACTTGAGGGAATGGAACACTTACGTTGTTTTTATTCAATGTACTAAGTATTACTCTATTAGCCATTCTTTTTAATGCCCATTGTTTTTCTCTTTTGCAATGGAATTGAATTAAATAATTAACGCTTGAATCAGCTAATTCACTAATACCAAGATATTCAACAGATTGTTGTGTAACATTCTCTAGTTTTTCTATCTGAGGAATGATTTCTTTTTTTATTATTTTTTCTAATTTATCTATATCTTCCCCATATGGTAGCGGAATAGGTATTTGAACAATTTGATCTTTTTGAGATAAATTTTTAATTTCCATAATATTACGATTAGCAATAATCATTACTTCTCCGTTAACATTTTTTACTTTTGTACTCTTAAGACCAAATTCAATTACTTCTCCTGTAAAACCATTGTATGATATTATATCACCAACTATAAAATAATTCTCTGTTATAATGCTTATTCCATTAATAATATCTTTAAAGGTATCTTGTAAGGCAAGGCCTATGATTGTGGCTGTTACACCTAGGCCAGTAATCATACCTTTTACATTAACACCATAGATACTAAGGATTGTAAGAATAGCACTTATTAAGATAATATATTTAACGATATTTTTAAATAATCTAGTTATTGTTTTTCTTTTTTTTAACTCATAACTACCCTTCCCAGAATTAATTGTTTCTTCAAGAAAGATAGCTATTGTTTTATATACAAAGTATGAAATAGCAAGTGTAATAATTACACCATATACCTCTTTTTTTGTGAATATATTAATAATGGCTTTTAATATATTTGTCATTATTCACCATCCGTACTGATACCAAGTATTTCTAAAATCCTATCTAAATCATTATCTGAATCGTAAGGTATTTCTATTTTTTTTGTTCCAATCTTTACTTTTGTCCCTATTTTTTCTCTCATAATACTTTCATAGATAGTATGTCTTGCATTATATACTGGTTCCCTTTTTATTTTTATTTTTTTAGGCACTTCATTTGTGCTAGTCATTTTTTCTGTATCTCTAACACTAAGTCCCTTTTCAATGATTTCTTTTGCTATTTCATCTATTTGTTCTTCATTTTCTAATTTGCTTAGTACTCTTGCATGTCCCATAGTTATTTTTCCATCTCGGACATACTCCATTGTTTTTTTAGGTAATCTTAGCTGGTATGGAATTTAAAGAAGGAAATGTATATATTTCTAATCCTAATATTGTTCCAGGTATGTATAATCATTCTTCTATGAAAGGTTTTCATATGAGTGAGGAATTATCTAATGTATTTCGTTTTTTTGACATTTCCAAGGAAGGAATAGAAATAGCACAAGTTACTGGTTTTGGTGAATGTAGATATTTTGAAGATGAATATAATGGATATTATGATATGTATGTGTGTCAAAATATAAAAATTAATAAATTTTTAACTAGAGAAGAATATATTGATATTATCCTTCATGAAAGTGAAATAGAAGTTATGAAGTTTATAAAAACTTTTCCTATGAATAGTAAAGAGAAAATATTATTTATGAGACAATTTAGAAATAATATACAAATCATTGAAGCAATGTTTTATTATCAATATGGTGTTAAAGACATATACGAAAGAAAAGATAGAACTCAGATATTAAGTAAGGTGATGAATAATGGACAAAATAGTAGTCAAAGGGGCAAGGGAAAATAATTTAAAGAATATAGATGTAGAAATACCAAAGAATTCATTAGTAGTAATGACTGGTGTTTCTGGATCTGGTAAGAGTAGTTTAGCATTTGATACGATATATGCTGAAGGACAAAGAAGATATGTTGAAAGTTTGTCTAGTTACGCTAGACAGTTCTTAGGTGGTACTTCTAAACCAGATGTAGATAGTATAGATGGTTTGAGTCCTAGTATTAGTATTGATCAAAAGAGTACAAATAATAATCCTCGTAGTACAGTTGCTACTGTAACAGAAATATATGATTATTTTAGATTGTTATTTGCTCGTATAGGAGTTCCTTATTGTCCTAATCATCATGAGCCAATTAACAGTCAAAGTATTGAAGAAATGACGAATAAGATAATGGATTATCCAGAAGGTACAAAGATTGAAATTATGGCTCCTGTTGTAAGAGGAGAAAAAGGTACTCATATAGATTTGTTGAATGATTTGAGAAAAAAAGGATATACAAGAGTAAGAGTTAATGGAGATGTTAGGGATTTATCTGAGGACATTCAATTAGAAAAAAACAAGAAAGATAATATTGAAGTTGTTGTGGATAGAGTTGTTGTTCGTCCTGATGATAGAAATCGTATTTTTGAATCGATTGAAAATGCATGTGGTTTAGCGAATGGTATGGCATTGTTTAATATTATTGGTGATCAAGAGTTATTAATGAGTGAAAATTATGCATGTGTTCATTGTAATTATTCTATGCCTAAATTAGAGACTAGAATGTTCTCTTTTAATAGTCCTTTTGGAGCTTGTCCTGAGTGTAATGGCCTTGGAATGAAGATGAAGATAAGTGAAGAATTATTGATGCCAGATATGTCTAAAAGTATTGCTAAAGGTGGTATCGCAACTTTAACGCAAGATCAAAATACATTATATACAGAAGTAGAAACAGTGGCGGATTATTATAATATTGATTTGAATGTTCCTATTAAAGATATTCCTAGAGAGAAGTTAGATATTATTTTATATGGAAGCCCTGATATTATGGATTATAAGTATATTTCTCGTAGCGGAAATGTTAGAACGAAATCTGATTATTTTGAAGGTATTATTACACAATTAGAAAGACGTCAAATTGAAACAACTGCAGGATGGATACGTGAATGGATAGAAGGTTTCATGATTGAACAAGAATGTCCAGTTTGTCATGGTACTAGATTGAAACATGATATATTGAATGTCTTTATAAATAAAAAGAATATATATGATATGACTGCTATGAGTATTTCTGAGTTATATAAGTTTATGCAAAATCTTAAACTTAATAAAGAACAAGCTAAAATAAGTGAATTATTGGTTAAAGAGATATGTAATCGATTAGAATTTTTGAATAATGTTGGATTAGGTTATTTAACATTAAATAGAGCTGCTGGAACACTTAGTGGTGGAGAAGCACAACGTATACGTTTAGCTACACAAATAGGTAGTAAACTAAGTGGAGTATTATATGTACTTGATGAACCTAGTATCGGACTACATCAGAGAGATAATGAAAAACTAATCAATTCTATGAAAGAAATGAGAGATTTAGGAAATACATTAATAGTAGTAGAACATGATACGGATACTATGTTAGCTGCTGATTATTTAATAGATATTGGTCCTGGAGCGGGAACTGAAGGTGGTTATTTAGTAGCTGCAGGTACTCCAGAAGAAGTTATGAAAAATAAAAATTCGTTAACAGGGAAATATCTAACTGGTGAAATGAAAATAGAAGTACCTAAAAAGCGTCGAAAAGGGAATGGATTATTTTTAGAAGTTAAAGGTGCTAAAGAACATAATTTAAAGAATATAAATGTCAAATTCCCTTTAGGTAAATTTATTTGTGTAACTGGAGTATCAGGTAGTGGTAAATCTACTTTAGTAAATGATATCTTATTTAATGCTTTAACTAAAAAAGTTTATAAATCTAAAGTAGTTGTTGGTAAATGTAGAGAAGTTAAAGGGTTAGATAATATAGATAAAGTTGTTCATATTACACAAGATCCTATTGGTAGAACACCTAGGAGTAATCCTGCAACATATGTAGGAGTATTTGATGATATACGAGATGTATTTGCCAATATGAAGGAAGCAAAGTTAAGAGGATATGGTAAGAATAGATTCTCATTTAATGTAAAAGGTGGAAGATGTGAAGCTTGTTGGGGAGATGGAGTAAAACGTATTGCTATGAACTTTTTACCTGATGTGTATGTTCCTTGTGAGGTATGCCATGGTACTCGTTATAATAGAGAAACTTTGGATGTTAAGTTTAAAGGTAAAAACATATCTGAAGTTTTGGATATGAGAGTTTCTGAAGCAATAGAATTTTTTGATAGTATTCCTAAGGTTCGAAATAAATTACAGGTAATGATGGATGTAGGATTATCTTATATTAAACTAGGTCAATCCGCTCCAACATTATCTGGTGGAGAAGCTAGTCGTGTAAAACTAGCAAAGGAGTTACAAAAGAAAGCCACTGGTAAGAGTGTATTTATTTTAGATGAACCAACAACTGGATTACATTCGGATGATATTAAGAAATTATTGGTTATCTTACAAAGAATTGTTGATAATGGAGATACTGTTATTGTTATCGAACATAATTTAGACGTTATTAAAGTAGCTGATTATATTGTCGATTTAGGACCGGAAGGTGGAAATGATGGTGGTACAATTGTTGCTACTGGTACTCCGGAACAAGTTGCTAAAGAAAAGACGAGTTATACTGGTGAATGGTTAAAGAAGGTATTATCATGACAGAATTAGATGTAAAAAAAATGGTTCGTAATAAACCAAAGATTGTGAGAGCTGAATTAGAGTACAAAGATTTGAATTATATTATTATTAATTTAGTTGAACATGTAATTGATGTAAATGGTGAATTATGGGAATACTCAATTGATGATGATACACATAATCAAATAGAAAATATGATATGGGATTATGAAGAAATAGATGAATTTGACTATTGGCCAGATAAAACAGGTGATCATATTCCAATGTCTCCTATGTGGAGAATTTCTTGGACAGATGAGTATGATACTTATTATCATAAGAGTGGAGCTACGAAGTATCCAGATGACTTTATGAAATTAGTTAATCTATTAAAAAAAATGAAGTAGTGTTGCTTCTTTTTTTATGCTATACTCATATTAAGAATGGAGTGGAAGTATGGATAATAATATGAATGGTCAAGTAGTAACTGAACAACAAGTTCAACAGCCTAAAAAGACGAATGTATTGTGTGTTATAGGTTTAGTTCTATCTTTTTTATTATCACCTGTTGGTTTAATATTATCTATTATTGGTGTAGTTCAAGCTAATAAGAAAAACGAAGAGAAAGTATGCGGTATTATTGGTATAGTAGTAGGTGTTATTGGTACTATTATTCAATTAATTGTTATTATCTTTGTTGTATTTGCCTTTTCAGTATTTTCTTCTGTAGGAACTAGAGCAAATATTATTTTATCTACGGCATGTTCTAATATTGATTCTCATGGGGATTATACTGGAGATGAAGATTATGAAGATGGTAATGTTAGTATTAATTGTTCAGGATATGAATGTACAATTCGAGTAGATGGTAAAGAATTTAGTAAAATTTGTAATGAGTAAAAGATAGTTTATACTATCTTTTTTTATGATATAATACATTTACTTAGGAGGAATTCTTATGAATCCAGAGATGTTTCATTTAGGACCTATTAGTATTCGATGGTATTCTGTTCTTATATTATGTGGAATACTAATAGCTTTTTATTTAGCAAATAAAGAATCGAAAAAACATAATTTACCTAAAGACGTTGTATTTGATTTAGGTTTTTGGATAGTTATTTTTGGAATATTAGGTGCTAGATTATATTATGTTATTTTTAATTTTGGTATATATAAAAATGATTTGGTTGAAGTTTTTCGAATTTGGAATGGTGGCTTAGCAATTCATGGTGGTATTCTTGCTGGATTGATAACACTAGTTGCATATTGTAAAATGAATCATTTGTCTATTTCTAAAATGACAGATATTGTAGTTCCATCTTTGTTTATTGCTCAATCTATTGGAAGGTGGGGAAACTTTTTTAATAGTGAAGCACATGGTCCAGTTACTACTTTAGAAAATTTACAAAGTTTACATATTCCTAATTTTGTTATTAAAGGAATGAATATTGGTGGTATTTATTATCATCCAACTTTTCTATATGAATCTTTATGGTGCTTTATTGGTTTTATTATTATTTTGTTAATTCGTAGATATTATAAATATTTAAAGAATGGTCAACTAACCTGTTTTTATTTGATGTGGTATGGAATTGGACGTTTGTTTATCGAAAGTTTACGTACGGATTCTTTGATGATAGGAAGTATTAAAGTCGCACAGGTTGTATCTATTGCTTTTATTATTGTTGGATTAGTAGGATTTATTTATTTATGTTTTAATCGATTACGTAAGGGGTTGTATTATGAAAAAAAAGCAAATTAAATTTGCTTTTTTTCTTATTTGTGATACATTATTGGTGGTGAAGTAATATGGTTGATAATCCTTTGGTAATGGCTTATATGGGTGATACCATTTATGAACAATATATTAGGGAATATTTAATTCGTAAGGGATTTTGTAAAATTGGTGAATTGCAAGCTAGAAGTTTGGATTACGTCAGCGCTAGAAGTCAAAGATATCATTTGGAACGACTTATTAATAATAATATATTGACAGATGAAGAATTAGAAATTGTTAAATGGGGTAGGAATGCTAAGGGAGCCAAGACAAAGCACGCTGATATTGTAACATATCGTTTAGCAACAGGATTGGAAGCATTAATTGGTAAGTTGTATTTTGATAATAAAAAAGATAGAATTGAATTTATTATGAATTTTATATTAGGAGTAGAAGAATGAAAGTATTTGGAAAAAATGTATTTAATGAATTGAAAGATAATCCATCTTCTATTAAGAAGGTGTATTTAGCAAAGAATTTTACTGATAAAGAAATCATTGAATTTATTCAAAGTCATAAAATTAGCTATACAGTTACAGATATGAAAGTATTGGATGGTATGGTCGATGGAAAACATCAAGGAATAGTTGTTGTTGTTGATGATTATGAATATGTTTCTTGTGACACGATGTATGATGATTCTGTTGTAGTTATGCTTGATCATTTGGAAGATCCACATAATTTTGGAGCAATTATACGTACATGTGAAGCAGCTGGTATAAAGTCAATAATTATACCTAAAGATAGAAGTGTTAGTGTAAATAGTACAGTTATGAAAACAAGTGCTGGAGCGTTATCTAATGTTCAAATTGCTATGGTAAATAATTTAGTTCGTACAATTGATGATTTTAAAAAACAAGGATTCTTTGTTTATGCTGCAGATATGGATGGAGAAAATTATAAGAATGTTTCATATAGCGATAAAGTTTTACTAATTATTGGTAGTGAAGGAAATGGAGTTGGAAGGCTAGTTAAAGAAAATTGTGATCAAATTCTTGCCATTCCTCAATATGGTCATGTAAATAGTTTAAATGCATCTGTTGCTGCGGCTATATTAATATATGGAATTATAAATCAATAGGTGAAATATGGATTTTACGGATGAACAGTTAATAAATATGGTTCGTGAAAACGATGAAAATGCTAAGGATGTTTTGTTTCAAAAATATAAGTATATTATTGAAACAGAAATACATAAATATTTAAGTATATCTAAAAAATTTGGAATTGATTATAATGATTTGTATCAAGAAGCCGATGTAGGGTTTTCCGATGCTTTGGTACGTTTTCGTTCGGATAAAAATATGGCTTTATCTAGCTTTATTACATTATGTGTGGATAGAAGATTACAAATTTTTATTCGTCGTTTTACGACTACTAAAAATAAAATTATGAATGAAACACTTAGTTTGGAACATACCTACGAAAAGACTTCTTCTCCATTGGCAGAACTAATTAGTGATAATAATCAACATAATCCATTAGATAATATGGTAAAGGAAGAAGATTTAAAAGAATTGGTAGATAATATTTATCAAGCTTTATCTGATTCTGAAAAAGAAGTTTATCAATTGATGATTAATGGATTAAAATATGATGAAATTGCCATGATTTTGAATAAAAATTTAAAACAAGTTGATAATGCAATGCAAAGAATAAAATTTAAAATAAATAAAATATTGGAAGAGATAAGATAAAGTTCGATTAAATCGAACTTTTTTCTTGTTTTTCTTATTTTTTTGTGTTATATTCTATTTGAACACGTAAACGTGTTTTTTAAATACAAAAAATTAGAGGTGGGCTTATGGCTAAAAAGAAAAATATTAAAGATGTTGAAGTTGAAGAAGTAGAGAAAGTAGAAGAAACTGAATCAGAGAACATTCGTAAGAAAAGAAAAATTAATCGAGATTATGATGAAGTCAAAGATGTAAAAGAAGAAAAAAAGAAAATTAAAGAAGAGAAAAGACATCAAGAAACTTATTTCGAAGGTGTTAGAAAAGAAATGAAAAAGGTTCAATGGGCTAAGGGTTCTGAAGTTCTTAAGAATTCATTAGCAGTTATTGTGTTTATTTTAATATTTGTTGGATTCTTTGAATTAATAGATGTTTTAGCGGCATTATTGAAGGGATGGCTATCATAATGGAAAAAGAGTGGTATGTAGTTAATACTTATAGTGGACATGAAACTAAAGTAAAAGAAAAGCTTGAACAAAGAGCTATTTCTATGGGAATGCAAGATAATATTTTTCGTGTTATTATTCCAGAAACTACCGAAGTTGAAATTAAAGATGGCGTAAAAAAAGAAAAAGTTAAAAAAATGTTCCCTGGTTATGTTTTAGTTGAAATGATTATGTCTGATGAAGCATGGTATATTGTTCGTAATACTCCTGGTGTTACTGGATTTATCGGCTCTTCAGGACATAAAGCAAAACCAACACCTTTAATGCCTCAAGAAATAGATCGTATTTTGGCACAACTTGGAATGAGTAGAGTTAATATTGAATCTGAAATGAGTGTTGGAAGTAAAGTTACTATTGTTGATGGACCATTTAAAGGAATGAATGGTGTTGTTGACAGTATTGATATGGAAAATAATCGATTAAATGTTTTAATTGATTTATTTGGGCAAGAAACACCTGTTGAAGTTGAATTGTTTCAAGTTAATAAATTACAATAATAAAAGACAGAAATACTGTCTTTTTATTTTTGTCTTTGTTTGTTATAATTGTTAATGTATAGTAGGGTGATTTATATGACAAATTTAAATATGAATATTACAGACAATGATAAAAATTCTAGAAATACAATTGATTTGTCCTCTATAAATGATGGTATCGAGTTAGTTGAGAATGAAAAGAAAGTAGAAATTCCTCAAGATATTGCAAATATTTCAAAAAAGATAACTTCAGAACAATTACCCGAAAGGAATAGAGAAATACTTAGTGAAGAAGTTGTTAAAGTAAAAAAATGTTATCAAGATTATCAAAATGTTTTATCAAAATTACCTGAAAATTATTTAGAAAGTTTGAATACATCTTATATGTCATTGGAAAGATGTATTGCAGCAGTTCCAAAAGATATTTTATTAAAATTTGCTAAAAGTTTTGAAACAATTGATGATGATTTACCTGGTATTTTTTTAAACCCTAATGACTATGGTCATAGTAATTATAGTTTTATTGTTGAAAAATTGAAAGTGTATTATGACTTTTTTACAATGGTACCATATCAAATGATTAGTAATTTATTTGAGGCTTATCAAAATTATTCTCGTTTATATAAAGCTGCTCCTAAAAATGTATTTGATAGTTTAATAACAGCTTATTCTAATTATAAAGAGGCATATAATAGGGTATCTTCGGAAGATATAGAAAAATATAAGTGTGTTAATTTAACGTCTTCTTTTATAGATAAGTTTTTATTATATGAAGAAAATATGAATTATATTTTAAACGAAAGAGACATTGATAATTTAATTTCTGATGAACGTTATTTTGTATCGAATGACGTAAGTACTAAGAGTAGACGATGTGTAATTGTTCCTATTCTTACTAAAGAAGAGTTTATACGTGTTGCTGTACGTGAAGGAAATATAGAAAAAGCCAATGAATTATGTTTCGAAAATATTCGAAAAATATATGATTCTTTATATGATGTAGGAGTTTATTTGGATAGCGAAAATGCCTATTTAAATAATTTAAAGAATAATATGCAAGCTTCTTCGATGTTTATTGCGTTAGAACAAGATAAAAAAGATAATATATTTAGAATAGTAAATGATCAAATTAGTATTCGTGAGTATGTATTAGATAAAATTTCTAATGATTTAAAACATGGATGGAATCAATTAGATGGTGATGTTGGGTCTGGATTTGATTTAGATTTTGATGATAGTGATTATTTTACAAAGTATACTGTTGTATCAGAGTGTGCTACAAAATATAAAGAATCTTTTGATTCAATTATCTCTATGGAGGAAATAATTAATACAATAAATGCTAATGGTTATAATATAAAGTAAAGTGCTAATTATTTAGTGCTTTTTTTATAAAAAAACTTGATATTTACTGTTACTTATGTTAGTATCTAAGTTGCAATTGTGTGTTTTTTGCATGCAATTAGCTTAAGTGGGAGGGAATAAGCGGATTGCCTTTGACCACTTTCGCGAAAAAAATTTTTTAGGAGGTGTTTTTCGTGGCAAAAGAAGCCGTAAAGAAAATCAAGTTACAAATTCCAGCAGGTAAGGCTACTCCAGCACCACCAGTTGGTACTGTTTTAGGACCTGCAGGTATTAATTTACAAGAATTTTGTACAAAATTTAATGATGCAACTAAAGATAAAATGGGAGATATAATCCCAGTTGAAATCAGTCTTTATGAAGATAGAACTTTTGATTTTATTCTTAAAACTGCACCAGCAGGATTCTTAATTAAGAAAGCTGCTAAGATTCAAAAAGGTAGTGCAAAAGGAGCTCATCAAATCGTTGCTACTATTTCAAAAGAAGATTTAAGACAAATTGCTGAAGCTAAATTACCAGATTTAAATGCTTATGATGTTGAAGCTGCTATGAATATTATTGAAGGTACAGCTAGAAACATGGGTGTTGCAATCAAAGGTGTAAATGATGTTGAGTTAGCTGAAGAAGCTGCTGAAGCTGCTAAAGAAGAAGCAGAACAAGCTAAGAGAGAAGCTAAGTTAGCTGAATTAGAAGCTGAAGCTGCAGCAACTCATGAAGTTGAAGTAATCGGTGAAGCTGAAGAAGCTGCTGAAGAATCTGAAGATAAAAAATCTGAAGAATAATTTTTATTATAAATTTTTAAAAATCCGCTAATAAACCACAATTAGGAGGTAAAATAATGAGAAAATCAGGTAAAAAGTATGTGGAAGCTTCTCAAAAAGTAGATAGAAATACTTTCTATTCTAAAGAAGAAGCAGTAAAACTTGTTAAAGAAACTTCTATTGCTAAATTTGATAGTACTAATAATCCTAATATGTTTGTAATATAGCTTCTACTTTTCCCGAATTTTTTTGCTGCTTCTTCTTGAGTCATTCCACTTGTTTCGATAATTTTAGAAAAAGCTTCTGCTTCTTCGATTGGGTTCAAGTCTTCTCTTTGAATATTTTCAATAAGGGCAATCTCCATCATTTCTTGATCTGTTATTTCTCTAATAATTGCTGGTATCGTAGTTTTTCCAGCTATTTTAGAAGCACGTGTTCTTCTTTCACCTGCAATTAGCTCATATCCTTTGATGCTTTTTTTAACGATAATTGGTTGTATAACACCGTGTTCTTTGATACTTTCCGCAAATTCATTAAGTGATTTTTCGTCGAATTCTTTTCTTGGTTGATATGGATTACTTCTTATTTCTGTAAGAGGTATTTCTACGATATCACTTTCTTTTGTTTCGTTGACAATTTTCTTTTCAAAGTTATCAAAATCGATTACTTCATTAGAAAATAGTTGCTCTAAGCCTTTTCCTAAAGCTTTTCTTTTTGTCTCACTCATTTCTACTAATCACTTCCTTTGCTAAGTTTTGGTAAGCAAGTGTCGCTCTACTAGTTGGATCATAGTCACTGATTGGTTTTCCGTGACTTGGTGCTTCTACTAATCTTACTAATCTTGGAATAATTGTATTAAATACTTTATTTTTGAAATATTTTCTTACTTCTTCAATTACTTCTAATCCAATATTTGTTCTTCCGTCTAACATTGTTAAAAGGACACCTTCAATACGTAAATCAGGATTCATATTGGATTGAACCATGATGATTGAATTTAATAATTGTGTAATACCTTCTAGCGCAAAGAATTCACATTGTACGGGAATGATAACAGAATTACTAGCTACTAAAGCATTCATAGTTGTTATTCCTAGAGAAGGTTGGCAATCCACAATAATATAATCATAATCATCTGCTACTTCTGCCAGAGCGTTTCTTAGTTGTTCATTTTGGCGAAATTCTGAGTTTTCTAACATGTTTTTAACGAACTCTACATCTACTCCAGCTAGATTAATTGTAGATGGAATTAATGATAGGTTTTTAAATTTTGTTTTTATAATTCCATCTTTGATATTACAAGCTCCTGTCATAATATCATATATATCATTTTTAAATTCCCCACTATTATAACCTAACCCTGTTGAGGCATTCCCTTGAGGATCTAAATCTACTAGTAGAGTTTTTTTACCTTCCTTACCTAAAGCGGCAGCTAAATTTATACTCGTAGTTGTTTTACCAACTCCACCTTTTTGATTAACAAGTGAAATAATTTTTGCCATATTACGTACCACCTTTTTAATGTATTATTTCTCTAATTAATTTTACCATATATCTTATAAATTGTCATAGGTAATCATTCATTTGTTTTGAAAAAAAAGGGAAACTATTTTGTTGTTTCCCTATTTATCTTCTTCTTGTTCTAAGGCGTCTTTTAATTCTTCTTTATTCATTTTTGAATAACCTTTGATTCCTTTTTCTTTCGCCTCTTCTTTTAATTCTGTTAATGTTTCGTTATTATTTTCTGATTTTTCTTCTTCTGGATCTAATTTACCAGTTTCAACTAAAGAAGTAATTTGTTCTTTTGTTAATGTTTCGTGAACCATTAATGCATCTGCAAGTAGAAGGACTAATGTTTCGTTCTTAGCTAGTATTTTTTTAGCTTCTTCATAACATTCTTCTAATATTTTACTTACTTCTTTATCAATTTCTAAAGCAACTTGATCTGAGAAGTCTCTTGATTTAGCATAATCTCTTCCTAAGAAAACACCTTCTGATTCTGTTTCTAGTTGGGCTAATCCTAAGTCGCTCATACCATATTTTGTAACCATATTACGAGCAATTTTCGTAGCTTTTTTGAAATCATCTGATGCTCCTGTAGTTATTTCTCCTAAGAATGTCTCTTCTGATGCACGTCCACCCAGTAGTCCAGTTATTTGCGAAATCAATTCCTCTTTTGTCATGATACCAATTTTTTCTTCTTTTGGTAACATCATTGTATAGCCTCCAGCCATACCACGAGGAATGATTGTTATCTTATGTACTTCTTGAGCATCTGGTAGTTTTAATCCAATTACAGCATGTCCTGCTTCATGAATAGCTACTAAACGTTTTTCTTTTTCTGTTATTTTTCTTGAAGTTTTTGCTGGTCCTAATAGAACTCTATCTGTTGCTTCATCTATTTCATCCATAGTAATGGAATCTTTGTTTCTTCTAACAGCTAATAATGCTGCTTCGTTTAATAAATTTTCAAGATCTGCTCCACTAAATCCTGGAGTTCTTTGACTTACATTATTTAAGTTTACTTCAGGAGCAAATATTTTATTTCTTGCATGAACTTCTAGTATTTCTTCACGTTCTCTAGCATCTGGTAAACTTACTGTAACTTGTCTATCAAAACGGCCAGGTCTCAATAATGCTGGATCTAAAACGTCTGGTCTATTTGTTGCCGCAATTATAATTATTCCTTCATTTGCCCCAAATCCATCCATTTCTGTAAGCAATTGGTTTAGAGTTTGTTCACGTTCGTCATGGCCGCCACCTAAACCAGTTCCTCTTTGTCGACCAACGGCATCGATTTCATCTATAAAGATTAAACATGGTGCGCTTTGTTTTGCTTGTTTAAACATGTCTCTAACACGTGAAGCTCCTACTCCTACAAATAGTTCTACGAAATCGGAACCACTAATATAGTAAAAAGGAACGTTTGCTTCTCCTGCAACAGCTTTAGCAAGTAATGTTTTACCTGTTCCAGGAGGGCCTACTAATAATACTCCTTTTGGTATTCTAGCACCTAGTTTTTGGAATTTTTTAGGATTCTTTAAGAAATCAATTAATTCTTGTACTTCTTCTTTTTCCTCTTTTAATCCTGCAACATCGGTAAACCTAACTTTTCCTCCATCTTCACTAAGTCTAGCTCTACTTCTTCCAAAATCCATTGATTTATTGTTACTAGAAGTCAATCTTGTAAACATGAAGTATGCAGCAACAATTAGGATAACAATTGGTAAAACATTTACTAGGATATATGCAATATTTGTTGAACCAGGATCTTTATTTGTTTTATACTCCTCAATCCCTTGTTCTTCTGCATATTTTGTAATTGTATTTACTTCTTCACTAATAACTCTAGTTGTAAAGGATTCGCTTTCTCCATAATCCTTTAATTTTCCTTCTATTATGTAAACACCTTCACTACTTTTTGGGGTAATTGTTATTTCTGTAACTTCATTATTTTGAATTGCAGTAATCAATTCTCCTGTATCTATTTTATTAACTTTTGGTTGGTTACCATTTAGTAATAATAATGCGACTACTATTATTACTGCTACAACAACATATGGTAACATACTTAAATAGGCATTATTTTTTTTCTTCATTCATATTCTCCTTCTTTTTTTGCACAAGCTCAGTTGTACTTAAGTATTATATCATAGTTTTCTTCTTTTGCTTTATCAAATTTAGATTTTTTTACTCCTGGAATCCATAAAATTTCATCGTTGCTATCTACTAGCAATGGAATTGTATTTCTTTCATCTTTGGATATTTTACAATCTATAAATATATCTTTGATTTTTTTAGGAGATTTCATGTTTTTAACTGTCATTTTGTCTCCTATTTTTCTATTTCTAATATATAATGGTAATTTTATTTCTTTTGAATTCAATTTTAGATAGAAGTTACTTGTAGAATCTGTTTTATCTAAAAAAGTAAATGTATCACCATTTTGTAAGGTCAAATTTTCTGTTAGTTTTATCCTGTAGTCTTTCGAATTTTGCTTTGACCTTGTGATTTTTAATGTACTATAAGATTTCGTTATTCTTAAATTGTCTGGAAACTGAATTTCTATATTAGGTTTTGAATTTTTTATAATATCTAAAACGATATTAACATGTTTATCATTTACTAAATATAAATTATCAATATAATTATCATCTAAAATATATTCAATAATTTTTGTTTGAATTAATTCGTCTAGACTCGTAAATTCTGAAATATCCAATACTTTTTTATGATATCTTTTTTGGATTTCTTGATTTACTTGATTGGATACATAATTATAGTATTTTGTTAATTCTCTGCTGAATTTCAAATATTTTAAATGAACATTTTTGTTTTCGCTTTTCAAAAATGGTAAGATGCTGTGTCTATATCTGTTTCTTGTGTATTTGTTTCCCTCGTTTGTAGAATCAGTTACAGAAGGAATATCATTTTCTTTGTTGTAAGTTAGTATTTCTTCTTTTGTAGTAAAAATCAAAGGTTTAATGATACTATATTCTTCTTTAGGGTTTTCTATTTGGAAACCACAGTATCCTTTTAGATTAGAACCTCTTGAAATTCTCATTAATATTGTTTCTATCAAGTCATCTCCATGATGTGCCGTAAATAAATATTTTGCATGATGCTTTTTTATTATTTTTTCAAAATAATCATATCTTTTTTCTCTTAATTCTTGTTCTGTATAGTTTTTATTTGCGCTTTTTTTATCAAAAGTGATTGTTTCAAATTTAACATGTTTTTTATTACAATAATCTTTTACAAATTCTACTTCTTTTTGACTTTCTTTTCGAATGTTGTGATTAATGTGGGCACAAATAATATCTATACGTTTGTTAAGATTAGATATAACATCTAGTAAGCACATGGAATCTGGACCACCAGATAAACCAATCACAATCGTGTCGTTATCTTTTAATAGACTATTTAGATACGCAATTGTCTCTTTCATAGTATCCCCTCTTTTTTGTAGTATTTTAATTTATTCTTTCTTATTTATCAATAATTATTTCATTTTTAAAATGGATTCTATAAATGGCATTACTTCTCCATCTAATACTTTTTGGGCATCGCTCATTTCAAAATTAGAACGATTATCTTTTACTAAAGTATAAGGTTCTAGAACATAACTTCGAATTTGACTTCCAAAATCTATTCCTGTTGTTATTCCTTTTAAATTATCTATTTCTTTTTTACGTGCCTCTTCTTCTAATTCATATAGTTTACTTTTTAATACTTTCATAGCTTGTTCTTTATTTTGTAATTGGCTTCGTTCATTTTGACAGGTAACAACTATTTTGCTAGGAAAATGTGTTATTCTTACGGCACTTGGTGTTGTATTAACTCCTTGTCCTCCATGGCCACTTGCACAATATGTATCTATTCTAATGTCTTCGTCTTTGATTTCTATTTGAATATTATCATCTATTTCTGGTACTACTGATACAGAAGCAAATGATGTGTGTCTCCTTTTATTTGAATCAAATGGAGAAATACGTACTAATCTGTGTACACCTTTTTCACATTTTAAGTAACCATATGCATGTTCCCCTCGTATATGCATAGTAACAGATTTTAATCCCGCTTCTTCTCCGTCCTCAAGTTCTAGAATTTCATGATTAAACCCTTGTTTATCACAAAATCTTTCGTACATTCTTAACAACATATTAGCCCAATCACAAGATTCGGTTCCTCCTGCTCCTGGATGTATTTCTAGATAGCAATCACTATTGTCATATTCGCCATTTAATAATGTTTCTGTTTCCAACTGATTTATTTCTTGTATTAAACTATATGTGTCTTTTTCTATTTCTTGTTCCATTTCATTAGAAGTTTCTATTTCTAATAGTTCTATTAATTCTTTATTTGTATTAATTCTATCTGATAGATTTTTATAAGTACTTGTTTCTTTTTTTAACAAAGTTAGTTGTTTATTCATATTATTTGCTTTTTCGATGTTATTCCAAAAATCAGGTTCATTCATTTGAAGTTCTAGATTATGAATATCTTCTAGTTTTTTTTCTACTTCAAAGAGACCTCCCAATTGTTGTCATTTTGTTTTCTAATTCTTTGATTGTTTCTTTTAGTTCTTTCATTTCCATATTATCACCTAATTTATTATAACATATGTCATTGCTTGCACTGTATCTTAACATAAAAAAGGTAGTAATTCAATGTTACTACCATGTATATTTGCCATTATCATAATCTCCTTGTTTTTCCATATAAGCATTTATTTCAAATGCGTTATATCCTTCTGGTAACTCAGAGAATTGATTTATGCGAACGGAAACTCCTTTATATAATTTTTTATAATATCCTTGTAAAAAGAATATAACTTCTTCTTCATTGTCATAATCATAGATTCCAATTCTTGCTCTATCTGGAAATTCTAAATGATATATTTTTTCTCCTTGATAATATAATACGAAACAATGAGTAAATACTAAGAAGTCATTTTCTTTTTCAGGATTCGGAGAAAAAATTCTAATACAAAATAACTTGTTTTTTACATTAATTTGATCTAATAAATGGTGTATCAAATATGCTTGTTCTATACAAGTTCCTGCATTGTTTTTTAATACAGTTTCTAAAGACATTGTACGATATAATTCTCGTGCATTTTTTATATTTCCTTCATGATATTCTCCGTTAGCATCTACCCAACCATACTTAATATTCTCTTTCATAAATTCTAAGACATCTTCAGGGGATTTTATATCTTTTATTTCCATATTTATCACCTATTTCATTATATCATACATATTTAATAAACATACTGTTTATTTTAAATAATTTATTATTTCTTGAGCTGCTTTTTTACCTGCTTCCATAGCAAGGATTACGGTTGCTGCACCTGTAACTGCATCTCCACCTGCAAAAACATTTTTCAAAGATGTTTTTGTTCCTTTCACTTCTATTAAACCTCTATCTGATAATAGAATTTTACTTTCTTTTAATGCTTCGTGATTTGGTCCTGTACCTAGTGCCATTACAACCATATCACATTTTACAACATGTTCTGAATTAGGTATTGGATTAACACTTCTTCTTCCATCTTCACCAGGATCACTCAATTCCATGTCCACTACTTCCATACCAGTAACGTTGTTTTCTTCATCGACAATAATTTTCGTTGGATTTGTAAGAAGATTGAAAATTATTCCTTCTTCTTTTGCGTGCATTACTTCCATTTTTCGAGCTGGCAGTTCTTCTTCTCCTCGGCGATACATTAAATGTGTTTCTATGCCAAGTCTTTTTAAGCATCTAACGGAATCCATGGCAACATTTCCTCCACCAATAACATAAGCAACTTTAGCATCTTTGATTGGTGTTTTTGCTTTATCTTTAAATGCTCCCATTAAGTTTATTCTGGTAAGAATTTCATTTGCTGAAAATACCCCACTGGCGTCTTCTCCTGGTATACCCATAAATTTTGGTAGGCCAGCTCCTGTACCAATAAATACTGCATCATAATCTTTTTGCAAATCATCTAATGTAATTGCGTTTCCTATTGGTACATTTACTAATATTTTAACACCTAATTTTTTTAGAGATTCTACTTGTTTATTTACTACATTTTTTGGAAGTCTAAATTCTGGAATTCCGTATGTTAATACTCCTCCAGCTTTATGTAATACTTCATATATAGTTACATCGTATCCTGCTTTTGCTAAATCTCCAGCACATGTTAATCCAGCAGGTCCACTTCCTACTATAGCTATTTTTTTGTGTTTCTTTTTTGATTTTACTTTGGCTGCATAATCATTTTTTATTGCTTCATCTGCTACGTATCTTTCCAAAGATCCTATGGAAATAGATTCTCCTTTAATCCCACGAATACAGTTTTTTTCACATTGTTTTTCTTGTGGGCATACACGACCACATATTGCTGGCAAGGAAGAAGATTCGCTGATTATTTGATAAGCTTTTTCTATATTATCGTCCTTTAAAGCTGCTATAAATTCTGGAATTTTGATATTTACCGGACATCCTTCGACACATTTTGGTAATTTACAATGAAGACAACGAGATGCTTCTTTTAAAGCTTCTTCTTTAGAATATCCTAGTTCTACTTCTTCAAAGTTATGACATCTTACACTTGGATCTTGTGTACGCATTTTTACTTTTTCTGCATTATCCATGTTATTTCACATCCTTCTTTAGTAGTTCTTTCATTTCATTCCATTTTATTTTTTCTTCTTTTTTATAGATATTCATTCTTTTAAGAGCTAAGTCAAAGTTAATTTTATGTCCATCGAATTCTGGACCATCTACACATGCGAATTTTGGCTTTCCTTCAACCTCACATCTACATGCTCCACACATACCGCTACCATCTACCATTAATGGATTCATACTAACAATGGTTTTCATGTTATGTTTCTTTGTAATATCACAAACATTTTTCATCATAATTACTGGTCCAATAGCTACACATAAATCGTATTTACCGATGTTTTCTTCTAGAATTTGTGTTACAAATCCTTTTACTCCATATGAGCCATCATCTGTTGCATAGTAAACGTTTTCGGCTAGTTCTTCTACCTTATCTCTAATTAATAATAGATCTTTTTGTCTAGATCCATAAATAACATCTATTTTAAAGCCTTTACTTGTTAAAAACTTTAATTGAGGATATACAGGTGCTATTCCTACACCTCCTGCTACATATACTATTTTTTTGCCTTTAAATTCTTTGTAATTTGCACATATTTCATTAGGCTTTCCTAACGGACCTACTACTGCATATAGTTCGTCTTTCATTGTTGTAAGTTCTTCTGTTGATGCACCAATTACTTGGTATATCATGGATAAAACTCCTTTATTATTATCATAGTCATATATTGTTAAAGGAATTCTTTCACTATCTTCTTTTGCCATTACTATAACAAATTGTCCTGGTATTGCTTTTTTTATTGCAATTGGTGCTTTTACTTCCATTAAGTATGAGTTTGGACTTATTTTTTTGTTTTTTAATATTTTATACACTTCGTTCTCCCCTATTCTTGTAATATTATAACATAAAAAATACTAGATGACTCTAGTATTATTTATTATATCTTTTATCTCCCCACCAATTTGGAATTAGTTCTTCAAGTTTTACTGTTTTTCTTGTTTCATAGTCTGTCATGATTTCCATATTTCTATTATCATAAGATAGTTGCATAAAAAATTCTCGACATGCACCACAAGGCATTCCACCATTATTTTTAGGTGGTTCACTACGAAAAGCAATCATTCTTTTAATCACAGTTTCTCCACTATCCATGTACATCTTTAATGCTGCCGTTCTTTCTGCGCATAGATTCATGACTCCACTTGCGCTTTCAATACAAAACCCAGTATATATTTTGCCACTTTCACTTTCAACAGCTGCTACTACATGGTGTGCTTGAATGAAAGGAGAAACTTCTTCAGGGTGATATTCTTCTTTAGCGAGATTATACATTTTTTCCCATATATCCATATTTATTTCCTTTCTTAATAATTGTGTATGTGTTGTTACTGTTTGTATTATAACATAAAAATAGGTTTTCGTTAGAAAACCTATTTTATAATCGTATTATTGTTATCGTCTTTTGGTATGGTTTTATTTACTACATCTCCTAAAACCCCTTTAACAGTTGCGTTTGATAAAGAGTCCATTATTTGACTTCCCATATTTGTACCAGATAATTGTCTATTATTTGCACCATGCATGGTAGCATTTGATAAACCTGTTTCTGTTCGGATAAAATTATCTACTTGTCTTAGATTGGTCATTTCTCTTTTTGTTTCTAATTCATATTTGTGTCTTGCTCCAGAATTACGATATCTTGAGTAAATAATCATAAAATATATGATACCTGCAAATAAGAAAATAAAATCATAATCCCAATCTATCACTATCATTCCTAATATTGCTAAGACTTCTATTAGAATTGAAATGAATATTAGTTTCGGAAAATGGATTGGAACACTACCCATCGTTTCTTTTGTACGTGCATTTACAGCAACATAATGTAATAAAGTCTTATCTCCTTTTTTTTCTAAATAACTGTATAGCCAAACAGGCAAATATGCCGCTTTCCATTGTTGACCTTTTATTTTTAAATCTTGATTAGACCAAGCTACTCCACGATCATAATTTTTTAAGGTGTCATTGGCTGCAAAACGAGAAATATCTTTGGATTGCTCGTTAACGATTGTTTTTAGTTGATCTACGTTGATATCTCTTTTTTCTGATGTAAATCCTTTTATATAATTTGAGTCATACTTCACACAATTTTCAATATCAAATGGCATTATTGAATTTATTATATTGTTTGTTTTTTCGGAAGACTGATTATTTATCCTATCAGAATTTGATTCTATAGATAAACCATTAATTGCTAAATCAAACTCTCTTTCTACATGATATAAATCTGCATCATATCTCATTTGTCTATGATCAGAATCTCCTACCATATATGATCTTTTTAAATGTTCTCCTTCTCCCGATAAATTTGCATGGGCATTAACATCTACTAACATATATGGAAAGTAAACTCCCATAATATTTTCTGTTGTAAATTCTTTACTAAAGGTTGGATTGGCAAAGAATTTTCTTTTTCCTACAAATTTTTCTATTTCATATCTAGCATCTTCTTTTTTTACAATAAAAGGTAATACTACATCTGGAACAGCTCCGTTTGGGATTTGGTTATTGATGGAAAGTGTACTACGGCACCAATGACATCTTGCCTGTGTAGATGATGCAGTATCTACTACAACTTCTGCTCCACAACTTGAACATTTCATTGTAATTATATCTTTCGTATCCGCAACAATATCACTTGCTCCTGAACCAATCACTTGACCTTCTAGTTTACTAATATCTTCTACCATTCCTTTAACTTTAATTGGTTCAAACTCTGTCCTACAGAAATTACATCTAAGTTTTCCGTTATTTAAATTTGTGGAGATATCTGTTGAGCCACATTTTGGGCATTTTACTTGACCATCTTTAGAATCTACATCTGTTTTTATAATGGTAGTATCTCCTTTTTTTGTTATATTTTTGGGTTCTTCTGTTTCTTCAATTTTCTTTTTTTGAATAGACATGTTTTCGATGAATATTCCTTGCATTTGAATACCAAAATCATCTGTATTTATCTTTAATAATGAAGGAAGTATTTCAGGAATATATAGATTTATTTGTGAAGCATTGTTTATTTTACTTGCTTTTATATATTTATCTAATTCTTGCTTTATTGCATCAATAAAAGTTTTTTCAATTAGATTAAATGTTTCTTTTTCAGATACAACTGAGGATTTTTCATATTTTTCATTGTCTGTGATAATATAGTTTAGTTTTCCAATAATATTAATGTCCACTGTTCCTTGCTTTTTATCTTGAAAGTTCTCATATATAAAACCAATTTTACTTTCAATTATTTTATTTTCTTCAATATTTTTTCCCACATGTATCACTACCTTTTTTATTACATTTAGTATACTTCTTTTAGAATTATCTAGCAATTGTTTTTCATAAAAAAAGCAAGTTATACTTGCTTTTTATTATATACCTAAGATTTGAGCTTTTAATTTGTCATAATCTTCTTGAGTAATTGCTCCAGCATCCAATAATTTTTTAGCATTTAATAATTTTTCTGTTGGATCTTCAGCAGGAGCTGCTGGTTGTTGTTGAGGCATATTGCCAACTGTTCCAAGAATGTTTGCTCCTTGTTGTTGAGCCATTCCCATTCCCATGAAGCCCATCATTGCTCCATTTTCGTTAGCAGAAGCATTTTCCATAGCTCTACCAGTAGATGCTGCCATCATACCAGCCATATTTTCACTAAATGCTTCTCCTCTACGAGTTTCAACTCTATCAATATGTTTTCTTTCTTTTCTAATTTCAATATCATCTTGTCTAACATCGTCAAGAACTGCTTGCGTTTTTTCGTCATAGTTAATTAAAATATTAACTTTTTCTACTTTTAATCCTCTATCTGTTGACCATTGATATGTATTTTCAACTTCTTCATCCATTGTAGTAGCAAATTTTGCTTGTTCTTCCTGGATATAATCCATAGTATCCATATCATGATCTTTTGCTTGATGAGAGAATTTTGCTACTGCGCTTGAAATTGTAGTTATAAATTCATCAAATAATTGATTTGCTGCTTCGTTATCCATATCTGCAAAGTCAAATATAGGAGCTCCTGGTTGTAGATATTTGGATGGAACATAGTTTTTGATAAATAGAAGTGGGTCTGTAATTTTTAATGAATAAGTTCCTCTTGCCATTCCTCCTGCTTTTACTTCTAAGTATGAATCGTTCCAGTAAATATTTTCTGGAGTTCCAAATTTATTTCCAGCTATTTCTTTTAAATTAACGTAGAAAGCTAATTGTTGTGCTCCTGGTTGTCCTCCAAATTTAACTTTTTCCCAAGTTGATTTAATTAATGGAGATACTATTCCATCCCCTGCAAAAATAGATTGTGAATTAGGATCATTTGATCTAAATTCGTAACCTCCAGCTTCTGCAATAAAGCCAGTGATTGATCCATCTTGAAGAGTAACTAATGCAGTTCCTTCTGGTACAACAATTTTACTTCCATTAGAGATGATATTGTTATATCCTTTTGTATTTTCTCCTTTTCCATTATTTTGTGATTGAAGTGTAGCTTCGAATATTGCTGCTGTTCCAGGTACTCCTGCTCTTGGAACATAGAATTCTTTCCATTGATCAGCAAAAGTTCCACTCAATGCACCTGTAAATGCTTTAATAAATCCCATAAAATACCTCCTTCACTATGTAGTTTCTACATAAATATAAAATAAGATTTATTTGAATAGCATAATTATTTGTAAGGTACTATTCACATATAGCATACCATATTTTGATAAAAAAAGGCATAATTTCTTATGCCTTTTTTATTGTCTTTATAAGTTTTTTTGTTTTATCTATGTATTGTAATCTTTTTTCTTGATATTTTGGATTATGTGCTTTAGAATCACACTCTTGAATATGCAATCGTTTTAAAGTAAATTCTATATTATTTTCGATGTCTTCTGGTGTTATTTCTGTATCATGTAATTCTATTAGTTTTGTTATTTCATCTATCTTCTCTTTCGGATATCCCAATCTATATAAGATTTCTTTAGACATTTGTGCAGATACTTCTGCATGTCCATGAAAATGTCTTACTTCTTCGTCTTGATAAGAGAATGGTTTACCTATATCATGTAATAATAAAGCTAATCGAATATCAAAATCATTTTCTGATAATGATAATGCAAGTAAAGTATGATTCCATACATCTAAGTGATGATGTGGATGGTTATGTGGAAAGCCTATCATTGGTTTAATTTCTGGAATAATAAATAATAAGTAGTTTAGGTTTTCATTAATGGATTCAACAATATCTTCATCTGTTAATAATTCTCTTAACGTCATATGCATGCCTCTTTTTTACTTGTTATTATAACATAAAAAAAACTATCTTATGATAGTTCTTTTAGCATTGCTTCGATTGCTCTCCCTCTATGTGAAACTTTGTTTTTTTCTTCTTCGGTTGCTTCTCCAAATGTTTTATTTAAATCTTTTGATAGGAAGATACAATCATATCCAAAATCTGTTTTTCCTCTTTCTTCCTCTGTTATTGTACCATACGTTTTCCCGTGAAATACTTTATATGTTTCGTTAGGATAATAAACAACAATAGTGCAATTAAAATTAGCTTCTCTATTTTTACCTATTAATTCTTTTTGTAATTTTGCTCTGTTAGCTTCATTATTACCATGTTCTCCTGCATATCTAGCACTATATACTCCTGGTTCTCCATTTAATGAATCAACACATAAACCACTATCATCTGCGATAACCAAATAATCCGGATGGTCTTTTTTCAAATAATTATGAATTGTTTTTGCTTTGATTAATGAATTTTCTTCAAAAGTGGTCCCATTTTCTTCTATTTCATCTGTATATCCTATATCATTTAAAGATAGTATTTTGTAATCTTTTAATATATCCTTAAATTCTTTTATTTTATGTTTATTGTTTGATGCTAATACGATTGTTTTCATATGTACCTCCGACAATAGTTATTATATCATATTGAGGATGTGCTAAGACAATATTAATGTTTTTATAGTTATCTTTATCTTTTATTTCCATATTTATCTATTTTTATATAATCTTATTAATATTCGTATTGTTGAATAAATAATACTGTAAGAATATAAATCTTTTAACACTTCTTCTCTGGTAGAAAAAAAATCTGATTTAATAATAATTCGTTGTCGAATAGACAATAGTTTTAAAGTAATTATATCTTCATATTTTAATACTTTCTTAGTACATTTAACTTCTGAACAATTAAATAGTTTGCATGCAATATTCTTTGTTGGACAACCTGTATTTCTTTTATATTTACATTTTCTGCAACAACCATATTGTAGGTCTGAATGTTTTTTTTGCTGAACGTAACATTGATTATTTTTAAATCCACATATATTTTCTTTTTGATAATAGTCATCTATGTAATTACAAGTAGAATCGTATATATATGTAATTCTTTGCTTTCTGTTTTTTATATTTAATGCATTAACTATGATTTTATATTGTTTGTTATTAGAATCCGTTTTAAATTTGCAAAATCTAAAAAATATTGATTTATATAAATGTAATAGGTAAATATTTTTCTCATTAATAATCATATATATATCACTTCTTGTAACGATTATACCATAATAAATTGTGGATCATTTTCTTTCTATATTTTTACTTTAGGTCATTATATTCTTCATTACTTACTGGCTCACACCATTCATTGGATGTGTTTTCCCCTGGTATTTCTATAGCTATATGACTAAACCAAGAATCTTTTTTAGCTCCATGCCAATGTTTAATGTTAGCAGGAATAGTAACAACTGAACCTGGTCCTAGTGATTGAGCTTCTTTTCCTTCCTCTTGATACCATCCATATCCGGCTGTACAGATAAGAATTTGTCCTCCTCCTTTGGTCGCATGATGAATATGCCAATTATTTCTGCATCCTGGTTCAAATGTCACGTTTGCAACAAATAAAGAACCATTTCCTGTACTTAATGGATTTAAGTAGCTTTCTCCTATAAAGTACTGTGCATAGTCTATATTCGGTTTTCCTATTCCAAATATATTCTTTTTATTAAATTCTTCTTGATTCATATTATTCCTTCTTTCTTATTATATTTTACCAAAAAATAAATAGTAGTTGTCTACTATTTATTTTGTTTTACTTAATGTTGGTCCTTCTTCTATAAGTTCTTGTTCTATTATAGTTCCTGGTTCACTATAATCATAGTAACCAAATGATTGATTATATACAGCTTCTACTTCTACAGTTTGATTATTAATAAACCAAACGTCAAATCCTCCTGTACGAGAACCATAACCAGCTTTTTTTGTTACTTGTTCGATTTCTAGGATTTCATATCCCTCTGGTATTTCAATTTGTCCGCCTATAATATCTTCCGTATATATTTCCCCCACATAATATCTTTTAAAGAATACATGCTCATAAGGTCCATATATTTTATTTTCTGGGATTTGTTGTTCTTCCACAGCTATCTGCTCCATAGCAGGACTTTGTTTTACATCAGTTACTGGTGTAGAACCTGTTTTACCACATCCAGCTAATAAACCAGCACTTAATAATAATGCTGCTCCTACACTTATTATTTTTCTTTTTTTCATATAATACCTCCCTTGAGTCATATAAAAAGACTCTTATATTTCTATAAAAGTCTTGTTCTATTAAGTTTAATCCGGTTTCCGTGCTGACGAAATTAAACCATCTATTTGATGAGAACTACTCCCTCTTAAGTAATTTCATTATACCATATTTAGGCTTTTTTTTCAAATTTTGAGTAATAAAAAAGTAGTACATTATACTACTTATTTTGATTTTGTATATGCTGGTTCTGCTTCAGTTATTATATATCCGAATTCATTAACTCTATCATATTCACTTGGAAGCATATCGTAATTTAATCCGTTAATTGTTTCTTTACGAGCACGAATTACTTCGACTACTTTATCTCCAACTAAGATGTAGTTATTTCCTTCAGGCGTTTTATAATTAGAACTATTACCATTATCATACAAAGTTACACCATCTTTTCCTAAAGAATATCCTTCTGGAGCTTCTCCATATTCAGTCATTAGTCTGTATCCAAAGTCTCCTTGTAATAGATATCCTTCTGGTAAAGTATAAACTGTTTTTCCATCGATTGTTTGTTCTTCTGGATTAACAATTTCTAAAATAATTCCATCTACTTCAATTTGTGCAGTTGGTGCATATGGCCATAAATCTGGATCGTCTGCAATCCACATTATTTCCATATCTTCAAATGGATTATTTAAGTCATGTTCATGTTCTAATTCTTGATTTCTAGTATCTTCTAATTCATTGTTTATTTGAAGATTATCAAATGAATCCACTATTTCATGATTTCTAGTAATCGTTGGTTCACTATTTAAATATGGATTTTCAGTTTTTTCAGTTTGCTCTGTTTGTACTGGTTGTACTGCTACGGTTTCTGTTTTTTCTGGTACTATTGATTCCTTTTTAGTAGCACATCCTGTTAGAGATGCAGTTAAACTAGTTGTTACTAATAAAGCAGCTAATCCTTTTAAAATCATTTTCTTTAGTTCTAAACCATTTAAATTTGTCTTTTCTTCTTTTATAACTTTTTTCATTTTTTCAACCCCTTGAATGTGAAAAGTATAGCACTTTGTCCTAAAATAAACAAATTTTGCTGTACTTTTTTCAAAAAAATAAATAAGATTATTATTCTTATTTATTTCCAACTATTACTTTTCCATCGAGATTACAAATATAGCAATCCGGTAATTGAGATTTTATATATTCTAAGTTTTCTTTTTCTCTTTCTATTTTTCTACCTACAAGTACTCCTTCAATTAAACAACATGGTAGTCCGAACATTATTGCAGATTCTCTATCTGTAGTAATTGCTGTTTTGTTTATTCTATCTTCGTTGATAAATTTATCTTTATATCTATAATCGAGAAATGATTCTATTATTTTTTCATCTATACTAGTATTCCAAACATCATCGTATGCTAATTGTTTAGCATATAATGATCCCATATTTAGAATGAAGGCTATCTGTCTTTTTTGAGATACTAAACTTGGTATAAATCTTATTTCCTTCGTTTGCTCTCCACTATATGACCATATTTCTTCTGTATTATTTATCCTTTCTGTGATTTTATCAAATTGATGATACGGAATTAACATACTTTTTGTATCTGAATCAGGACCTCTTCCGATGTTATATGTTATAGTAATTCCACTATATAGATTTATATAGTCTTTTAAAAGCATATCTTCTTTAATATTCCATACTCCGACACTATTACATATTTTATTTGGTCGAGGTTCTGAAGTAAAATCTGTTGATACTAATCCATGAATCATAACATATTCAAATTCTTTTATACCACCGACAATACCATGGATAAAAGTCCCTTTTTCTAATTTTACTTCTTCACCTATTTCATACTGGTTCTTAGGGATAGATACATTGTCTTGGAAAAACAAATCTAGATGTTTTAAAAGTAAATCTTTTGTCTTCCCTTCAAATCTATCTTTTATATCCTTTGAATATTTTTCTTTTAGGCTATTTTTATCCTCACCAATTAGTTTTAATACTTTTTCATTAAATTCTTTATCATCTAAAAACAGATATTCCATGAATTCTGAATCATAATTCTTTATCCATTTTATATATGTTTGTTTTTGGGAATCGTTTAAATTATTAAACATTTTTTTCAAATAACAATATTTTTCTTTTTTGTAATCGTTATATCTTTCTTTGCTATAATTCCTTTCTTTACTAATATCTGATAATTCTTTCATGTTTTTAAGATATATTTCCAATCTTTCAAATTCTTTCGACTCTTTATTAGTTGTAGAATTTTCATTATATGTATAAAAGTATGTACATTTTTTAATATCCTTATATTTGGCACCACTCAGTAGTACTAAATTATTAAAAAAGTTATCTTCATGGTATCTTGTATTATTAAAATGTATATTTTTTTCTTCTATAAAACTTCTTCTATATATTTTTCCACATACACTACCTTTAAGATAATAATAGCTTTTTCTTTTTTGATCATATAAAATTGAATTTACTAAGTCGTATCCTTCTTCTATATCTGTTAATAATAATTCGAGTGAATTTGGAGAAAAAAAAGTGTCATCACTATCTATAAAAGTGATATATTTACATTTCGTATGTTGTATACCCTGTTCCCTTGCAATTCCTGGCCCACCATTTTTTTCTAACCTTAATAGTGATATATCTATTTTTTTATTATATCTATTTATAAATGATTCGTAATTGGTTGTTGAACAATCATCAACTAATAATACTTTTATATTGTTAACTATACTTTGTTTTTCAATACTTTTAAGTGTATTGTCTAATGTTTCATGAGCATTAAAACAAGGTATTATTATATCTATTAGTTTTGAATCTTTTAGCATTTTATATCACCTAATTAAATTATATCATAATAAAAAAGCTCATTAGAGCTTTTTATTATTTGCCATGACAATTCTTATATTTTAATCCAGACCCACACCAACAAGGATCATTTCTTCCTATTTTCTTTTCGTTTCTAATAGGTGTTCCTTTAACTTTAATATGTGTATCGTGAACAATTCTATTATCTCTTTGTTCTTTTCTTTCAGTATTTTGTCTTACTTCTGCTCTTAATAAGTATACTGAAATTTTTGATTCAATATTAGACATTAAATTATCAAATAATTCATATCCTTCTAAAGTATAAGCTTGTAAAGGATTTGTTTGACCATATCCACGAAGTCCAATACCCTCTCTTAAATGTTCCATATCTCCGATATGATCTACCCAAGCCTCATCGATAACTCTTAAAGCAATTGCTTTTTCAAATTCAGCAATAATTTCTTTAGGAATATCTTTTGTTTTTGCTTTGTAGTCTTCTTTAACTTTATTAGTTAAGAATTCTTTAATTTCTTCAGTATCAGTCATATCTTCAATATCTTCAACATCTAATTTTGTGGTTTTTATTAAGTTCGTATTTAAGTATTCAATAATTTCTGATTTATCTTCATCTGTTAAATAGCCTTCTGGTTCTATATGAGAGTCTACTAAATTAGCAATATTACTATCAAATGTAGCTTGTGTTCTTTCAGTAATATCTTCTTGATCAAGAATTTCATTACGTCTTGAATAAATAATTTCTCTTTGCTCATTCATTACATTATCGTAATCTAGTAATGATTTACGAGTATCGTAGTTATTACCTTCAACTTTTCGTTGAGCTTGTTCAATTGATTTCGTAAATGATTTAGAACGAATTGCTTGATCTCCAAATCCTACTTTAATTAACATTTCTTTAATCTTATCAGTACCAAATCTTCTCATTAAATCATCATCAAATGATACGAAGAATTGTGACATACCTGGATCTCCTTGACGACCAGAACGTCCACGTAACTGATTATCAATACGACGTGATTCATGTCTTTCTGTACCTATTACGCATAAACCACCTAAATCTACTACACCTTCACCTAATTTAATATCGGTACCACGACCAGCCATATTGGTAGCAATTGTAATTGCTCCTTTTTGTCCTGCTTTAGCAATTATTTCTGCTTCTCTTTCATGATTCTTAGCATTCAATACTTCATGCTTTAATCCTTCTTTTTTTAGCATTTCACTTAATTTTTCGTTGTTTTCTACAGAAATTGTACCAACTAGGATTGGTTGTCCTGTTTCATGGATTTCTTTAATTTTATTAACTATTGCTTTAAATTTAGCACTTTCTGTTGCGTATACCAAATCTGGTAAATCTTCTCTGATAACAGGTTTATTTGTTGGAATCTGAATAACATACATGTTATAGATATCTCTGAATTCTTCTTCTTCTGTCTTAGCAGTACCTGTCATACCAGATAGTTTATTATACATTCTGAATAAATTCTGGAATGTAATTGTTGCCATTGTTTTGGTTTCTTCATTAATCTTAACTCCTTCTTTTGCTTCTAGAGCTTGATGAAGACCATCACTAAATTGACGACCATGCATTAAACGACCTGTAAATTGGTCAACAATGATTACAGCTCCATCTTCTACTACATAATCAACATCAATATGGAACCCATAATTTGCTTTTAATGCTTGATTTAAATGATGAACTAATACAGCATTTTCTAAATCATACAAATTATTTAAATGGAATATTTTTTCAATTTTTTCTACTCCAGTTTCTGTCAATGATACACTTTTTGTTTTTTCATCTACTGTATAATCTTCTTCAGTTAATCTTTTAGCTGCTCTATCTGCAGATGTATATAAATCTTTAGAATCAAATTTTCCACCTGAAATAATTAATGGTGTTCTAGCTTCATCGATTAAAATTGAGTCAACTTCATCGACAATACAGAAATTCAAAGGTCTTTGTACTCTATCTTGAGCTCTTACTACCATATTATCTCTTAAGTAATCGAATCCAATTTCATTATTTGTTGAATATAATACATCACAATTATATGCATCTCTTTTTGCTTGAGGAGACATTTCACGCATGTTTAAACCAACAGTTAAACCTAGGAATCTAAAAATGTTACCCATCCATTCTGAGTCACGTTTTGCTAAGAATTCATTAACTGTTACAATGTGAACACCTTTTCCTGTTAATGCATTTAAGTAAGTAGGCATTGTTTCTGTTAAAGTTTTTCCTTCACCTGTTTTCATCTCTGCAATGTTACCATAGTGAATTGCTAAACCACCAATAATCTGTACCATGTAAGGCTTTTCCCCAATTACACGATATGCTGCTTCTCTTACTACTGCAAAAGCTGGAACAATAATATCTTCTAGTGTTGCTCCTTCTTCTAATTGTTTTTTAAATTCATCTGTCTTTGCACGAAGTTCCTCATCGCTTAAAGCTTCCATTTCTTCGCTTAGATCATCTATTTTATGTGCTATTTTTTCAAATTTCTTTAACTCTTTATATTCTGAGTCTATTAATGTTCTTAAAAATCCCATGTGCATTCCTCCACGTTTCATTATATCATAAAACAGAAAAAACCCCTATTTTTATTGGTATTTTCCCACGTGTATCTATTTTATGATATTTTTTAGATAAATTCAATAAAAAGAACTCTTTTTTTAATTCATTTTATGTTGCATTGCATAATTAGATACTTCTGTGAAATTTTGGTCATATCCGTATCTTTCTTGACCAAATTTTAACCACATTTGGCCAAAGTCTAATCCTTTATCAAACCATTTCGTTACTCTTGGGTCTTTCGATGTGGAATTATTGTCTTGATTATTTAAATCAACACACTGTCTATCTCCATATATTTTGGCTTGTAAATCACATTCTAGTTTGTCGCAATGATAAGCAAAATCTGCTTCTTTAGTTTTTCTTTCATCAAATTCTAATATTAATTGTTCTAAAGCAGGTGCTGATAGAATACTATGAAACATTTTATGTACAGCTTTATGCCCTTCAATTGCTTTTTCTTCGCTTGATATTTCAAATAATGTTTTATCTCCTATAAATATTTCTTCTGTTTCATGAATTGCTAACATCAATATTACTTTGTACAAATCGATATCATATTCATATGTATGATACATAGCAATTGCCAGCATTTGAACACCATAAATGTGTTCTGCAATGCTTTCTACTCTTTCTGCTTCTACATTCCAGTTTAACCACCCTGTTCTTACAATATTTTTTAATTTATTACATAACAGATAATATTCTATTACATTTTTTGCTTTTTCCATCAAAATCACCTGTCGGTTATTATATCAAACTATTTTTTTAATTCAATAAAAAAAGGAGTTTTACCTCCTTATTTCATATTGATAATACCATAGTTGCCATCTTTACGTTTGTACAACACTGATACACATTCTTCATCTAAGTTTTTAAATACAAAGAAGTCATGATTTAATAATTCAATTTGTAGAATTGCTTCTTCTTCATCCATTGGTTTCATAGATATATTTTTTCTTTTTACTATTTTACTTTCATTAACTTCTTCGTCTTCTTGATCAGAATAATCAAAATTGAATTCTAACTTTTCGACATTTTTATATTTTTTATTTAATCTGTCTTTATTCTTTCTAATTTGTCTTTCTAGCTTAGCTATTACTAGATCTACTGCTGCATAAAAGTCTTCATTAGATTCTTCAGCTCTTAGTGTGAATCTTTTTGTTAAAGCAGTTACTTCAATAATTTGTTCTAAGCCTTTGATTCTTACAAGTACATTAGCTGTTATCTCGTCTGGATTTTCAAAGTATTTATCCATCTTTGATAGCTTCTCTGTTATGTAAGCTTTCATACTTTGAGTTACTGTAACTTTTTCGCCACGAATATTATATTTCATATTCATCATCCTCCGTACTTAGATTATACCATTTATTGTAATATATTTCTATATTAAGAAATATTAAATTGCTAATTTGTTGATATTTTCGATGTTTGTTTTTTTTGGCAGATTGTCTAGAATTATTATTTTATAATAGTTTTCTAAAAATTCTACAAATTCTTCTCCAAAGCAGTATTCTAAATATGGAATGTATCTTTCATATAGTCCTGAACATTTTAAACTGGTTATATTAGCTATCATTTCTAAAAATACATTTGCATTATTACTATAGTAATCGATTCCATGGCCTTCTGATTTTGGCCCTTTTTCAACATTTGTAAACATATCTTTTTCGTATCTAATTCCTCTGCTGTGTGATTCTCCTTTATAGAAAGCATCTATTATGTCTTCTAAATTCGTTATTAATTGAATTTCAATGAACTCGGAAATCTGTGTTATATTTTCTAAATCTTGTTTTTCTAAAATTATCTTTCCTAATTCTTTTTCTAATTCTTTTTTTCTTTTTTTCAATGCTTGAATGATTGATAAACATCTTTCAGAAGTTTTTGAGTCGGATTCTAATGATGTTATACGTGAATTGAATTCATTTGGAATTGTATATCCGTTCCCAAAATAATGCATTGCATGACCTAATTCGTGGAAAAATACACTATAGCTGCTTATATTTTTATCTAAAAACATTTCACCCGTTTGAATAAATTTTGCTTTACCACCTATATCGTCTAAATAGAATATAAACTCTGGATGAGATAGTTTAATCGATATTAATGTTTCACATATAGCCTTGTATTCATTTATATTGACGTTTTTTAAATATAATAATGCTCCCTTTAAATAATTTAATTCTTCGTCTCCTAGATCTTTATATAATTGTAATACTTCTTCCATATCATCATCTCTATAAAAATTATAACATAGAAAAAATATTTATCTGTTGATAAATATTTAGTTATACACAAATCATTTTGAAAGAATTGTTTCTGGATTAACTATAGTTCCTTCTTTATACACTTCAAAATGAAGACAATTTTGTTTTTCGTTTTCTAATTTATTAGAACTACTTTTACCAATAATATCTCCCTGTTTAACTATATCACCAATCTTTACTGTAATATCATTTATGCTTTGATAAACTGTATGATATCCATTATCATGTTCTAATTCTACTATTTTTCCTAGTATTTTATCTTCTTTTACATTACTTACTTTTCCGTCCAAAACTGCTACTACTTCAAATTGGGTATCTGAAGTATAAAGTATTCCTGTATTCGGCATGTAAATATTTTCATATCTAATCAAAGATTTTTCTTGTTTGCTGGATTCATCATTTGAATCATAGTAATATTTACTGATTGTAACATTTTCTCCTTGATATGGTTTTATAAATTCTGTTTGTACTTCATTATTAACTTCTATTGTGTTGTCTATTATTGCATTGGTAACATATGTATCATCTAATTCTAATTTTTGGTTAACAATATTATAGATTACATAATATAGTAAGATTGAACATGCTAGAACAAATAGTCCAAATGTTGGTAATACCCATTCTTTTAATCTTTTTTTTGTCATAAATATTCCTTTCTAATTGTTAGTTTTTACCAATTAGAAAGAATTATACCTATATATTGGAGATATCTATATCTTTATAGTAATAATTAATTATTTCTTTGTAGTCATATCCTAATTTAGCCATTTCATTTGCTCCATATTGACTCATTCCTACTCCGTGTCCGTATCCTCTTGTAGTTATTTTAATATCATCTAGTACTTCAATATCAAAGTCAGTAGATCTTAATCCTAGTATTTTTCTAACTTGAGTTCCTTTATATAACTTTTCATTAATTTTTAAGTTATCCACTCTATTAGATTCATCTTTTATTATGTCTGATATGACTATACTGTTACATGTAATAGATAGTTTATTACAAAATTCTTCTTTAGATAGTACAATTGTACTTTCTAAACTTGTTTCCCATGGAGATATTTTAGATGGAAGGTAATCTAGTTGTTCATTAAAGACATTTATAGAAGTTTCTGTATATCCATTACTTTTAGAATAGTAATATGCTTTGATAGGTTCGTTATTATATGTAATTATTATATCTTTGGTTGATAATACTGCTTCTTTAATTTTGGAATAGTATTTATCATAGTTATCTTTCCATTTTGTTTTTAATTCATCTTCTGATAAATATACTTGGTCATTTATAGTACTTGTTATAGTATCCTTATTTAATAAGTGATTCATAACATATGTACGAGATGCTACTGCTTGAGCTTTTAAAGCTTCTGGTTCAAAGGAAGCAGGCATCTCTCCACCTACTACACCTATTACATATTCTTCAAGAGGTATTTCTAGTATTTTATTATCTTTATTTACTTTAATAATTATATTTTTATCCATAATAAAATTAGTTTCTTTATGAAAGAAACTAATTATTGTTATTGGTATTAATACGATTACTATTATAAGTAATTTTTTATTCAATAGAATCATCCTTTTATAATAGAAGTTAATGATATAAAGTCATATATAAAATTTGTTGATAAGTAACTTAAAGCAATACTTAATAATATTACTAGTACTCTTGCTTCGATAGCTTTATTTGTTTTGATAAATCCATCAAAGTTAATACCAGATGTTGCATAGATACTCATCATAAGAGTAATAACATAAATATATACTTTATAACTCATTATATGTACCATTTTCGTAATTTATGATTTTATTTATACGACGATTATGTCTTTCTTCTTTGGATGGTTCTGTTTTAATAAATTCTTTAATCATTTCCACTAGTTCTGGAACTGGTTGTTTATAGCTTAATGCAATTATATTAGCATGATTATGTTCTCTAGTTAGATGAGCTTGTTCTACACTAGAACAATGCCCGCATAGTATTCCTTTTACTTTATTAGCAGCAATACTCATTCCTATTCCAGTACCACACATTAATACTCCTAAATCAACATCTTTATTAACTACCGCTTCAGCTACTTTAAACGCAAAGTCTGGATAATCATCTGTATCATAGTTATTAGTACTATAGTCTACAAATTCTACATCTTTGATTAAATTCATTATTTCTTTTTTTTCGTTTACACCATTATGATCAGTTGCTATTGCTATCTTCATTTTCTTCACCCTTACTATTCATTGCTTTTTCAAATACTGGTAATAATCCTATACCATCTGTTCTATGAGGTGGTAATTGATATATATCATGTCCTGGGAATTCATTAGCTTCAATTAAGAATGGATCTTTTTCTCCAAGACATACATCCCAACCAATATATTTAATTTGAGGTATTTCTTTCATGGCACTTAGGACAAATCTTTTTATTCTAGGCCATTTTGGTACTTGGAACCAAAGAATCGGTTCTCCAGTAACAGGATGTTTTTCATATAAATTCATTTCTTTATCTATTGCTAGGTAGTCAATAATACCAGTATCAATATTAATTGGTGCAGCTAATCCTTCACTATTAAAGTTATCTACAACATGATTCTTATTACCTATACGTAGATAAGCAGCTACGATTTGATTATTTAATGTAACTATTCTTATTGTATTAATAGATGTTGGATGAAGTGCTGATATTTCTTTACATTGTTTAGCAACTTCTTCTACTAAATATCTTTCTGTTTTTAAGATATCTTCATATACTTCTTTAACATTCTTTTTCGTTACTTTTACTTTTTCTATACCTTTACCACATGTTCCATCTACTGGTTTAATCATGATTTCATTATGTTTTTCAGTAAAAGCTACGAATTCATCATAGTTATCTTTAGTAACTTCCATCCAATCTCTTAATAGGTATTTATGGAATTTTTTATTGAATTCTAATTTATTTCTAAAATAGTGATAGTAATTTGGGTCATTAAATCTTTTAACAATACTATTATTTATTCCTCTAGTGATAATCGTTTTTCTTTGTTTTTCATTTAAGTCATACATTTCAAATAGACGATAATCTAAATAACCAGCTTGGTATTTTAGACCACAATGAACTATATCGAAGAATAAAAATATTTTACTCTTACCTGTCTTTTTATGTATCTCATCAATTGTAGCAAAGAATCTTTTATAATCCATACTCGTTATTCTTTGAAATAAGTACTTTATTTTACCCATATTAACCACCTAAGTATAGTATACCACATTTTAAAGCATTTAAAAAAGGGCGATACCCCTTTTTTATTCGAAATATTCTTTAATAATTTTATATACTTCTTTTGCCTTAGCTTCTTTTTTAGGATTGCATTTTCCTTCTTCATTACATTTTAACTTACCATCAATTACTTCAATATAATATTTATCGCTTGCTTCAAATTCCATTGTACCTAAATTTGCTTTACTATGACCAAAATCTTTACATATTATAAACGTATTGGAATCACTATAAAATACATCTCCTGAAATCAAATCAATTATTAAGCTATATTGATCATTTTTTAACTCATAAACTCTTTCACTAGTCTCAATAAATCCTTTTTCTACTAATCTACTTCCTAATACAGATTTACTATTCTTATTTATTTCTTTATTTTCAACACCTATTGGTTCTATTTCTTCTTTTTCTAATTTGTCTGTTGAAAGTATTACTTCTTTATCTAATTCTATTACTTCTTTTTTAGATTCTTCTCCTTGTTGATAGAAAATTGTTATACTCCAGTTATCTAAGTTTTTAAGTTTTTCATCGTTAAACATATCATTATATCCATTTTTTTCTTCTACTACTGTTGGTATAGGATTTCCTTTGGAAAGAATTAATTTATCATTATAATTTATACTATAACTTAGAATTTTTTCTTGAGATACTAAATCTGGATTTTTTGAATAAATTCTACCAGTAACCATTATTGTTTTTTCTGGAGATGTTATAACTAGCATGTTATTGATATCAAATAATTCCCCTTCACCATATAATTTAGTAACTTGAGTTTTATCATAGTTTGTTTCATAGAATTTTCTGTATGTTAATATCTGATTAGTTATTAACAATGCAATTATTACTAAAGCACTTAGTATTACATAAATAAGTATTCTTCTATCTTTTTTGTCTTTATATTTAATGTAATCTACTGTTTTATCATCTTTTTGACCTCCTGATAGTAATTCAGATGTTGTTATACCTAGTTCTTTACATAACGGCTCAAATAAAGGATAGTCTGGCATTCCTCTACCGTTTTCCCATTTAGAAATAGCTTGGTATGTTACACCTAATTTTTCTGCTAACTCTTGTTGAGTTAAATCTTTTTCTTTTCTTTTTTTGGCAATAAATTTCCCTATTTCTTCTTGATTCATAATAATCCTCCCTTGCCAATTCAATTATATCTAATGAAAATAAAAAAGTATCTAAACTAATTGTTTAGATACTAACAAAAAAGAAGCTATTAAGCTTCTTGATCGTAACCGAATTTTTTGTTGAATTTTTCAACTGCACCAGTCTTTTTAGCTTTACCTTGTTTTCCTGTATAGAATGGATGACATTCTGAACATACTTCAACATGTATTTCATCTTTAGTAGATTTAGTCATAAATGTAGCTCCACAAGCACAAGTAACTTTACAATCTTTCATTTCTGGATGTATTTCTTTTTTCATTTCTACTCTCCTTCCGCCATGTTTTATCCAAAACATAGTAATTTCTTCGTCTTATGTATTATATCATGATTTTCTGTTGTTGCAAGTAGTAATTATTTGTTTTTACTGAATATTGATAGTATTTTACCTACACTATGTGTTATAGCATCAGCGTTTTCCATGGCTATAACTTTAAATATAGCTTTACCACCTACTGTTAGAGCAGAAATAAGTGCTGTAACAACCATTGTTACTAGAACAATATTCCAATCGAAGTATTCAGCTATATTCAGAGTTAGAACTGCTCCTAAACTACCACTGACAATACCACATACGTCACCTATAACGTCTTGGCTGATAGATGATACTTTGGTAGCATTTTTTAATAAATATACAGCTTCTTTAGCGCCTTTTAATTTTTTAGATGCTTTTGCATGAAGATTAGCTTCTTCACTAGTTAATACTGCAACACCTATCATGTCGAAGATGATACCTACTGCTATAACTAGGATAATTAGTATAGCTAATATAATGGTATTAAATGAATTAGCTATTGCAGATGATGCACCACTAAATATCAATGATAAGATAAAAGACAATAAAAAAACTTTATATATCCAGTTAATGTTTTCTTTCATATTAACTCTCCTTATAAAGTAAATCTTAAAAATAGTTTATGGTAATATCATAAATTAATTTTACGGCTTTGGTCGAGTTGAATTTCTCAGTTTCCAACCATCAATTACTATCCGGGGATTTCTCAATTACAGGAAACTATCGATTGTTGCCTTGATCGATTACTCGATTACCACTTAGTCCGCACTTCAAACCTTACGATACAAACACCCTAGAGACTTTCTCAAACACAAAGAGACTATCGTTATTCGCTTTTGCAATTATGTTTTCAATTTCTATCCCACATAACCACTCACGACGCGCACCTGTATCTTTGCTGCTGACGGGATAAAAGGATCTTTACTATATGCCGTTATAGTCTGTCCTTAAATCTTAAATTATATACCCACCCGAATCTGGGCGAATCAAGCAAGTATACAAAGTGTCATTCGGTACAACTGGTAGATTTTTAGCCCTACCTTCAGATAATGTTTGTGACTAGGATAATGCACCACAACATGATAGAATTTTAACAGATTTTACATAATTTGTCAAATTTGGCTCTACTATAAAATATATGCTTGACTTACAAAAAGAAGACTAAAATTAGTCTTCTTTTTCTACTATTTTTATATTTGCTCCAACATTTGTAAGTTTTTCAACAATATTTTCATATCCTCTTAAAATATGTTCAATTTCATTGATTGTAGTTGTTCCTTCAGCAGTTAGTCCTGCAATTACCATAGCAGCTCCTGCTCTTAAATCTGTTGCAACTACTTCGTCTCCTCTTAGATTAGTAGGTCCCGTTATGATAGCTGTTCTATCTGTCACTCTTATGTCTGCCCCCATTTTTTGAAGATATTTAACGTGACCCATTCTATTTTCATAAATCGTTTCTTCAAAAATGGATACTCCTTCTGCTTGTGTTAATAGAACACTCATTGGTTGACCTAAATCCGTTGCAAAACCTGGGAATACCAGTGTTTTAACGTTGATTGGTTTATATTTTTTTGGTTTGCTTAATGTTACGGAATTATTTGTTATTTCTAACTTAACTCCCATTTCTTTTAATTTTGATAGTAAAGCATCAATATGATCTTCAATAATACCGTCTATTTTTAAATCTTTACCTACTAAAGCACCAATAATTGTGTAGGTACCAGCTTCTATACGGTCTGGAATTACATCAATTACACCTTTATGTAATTTTTTTACTCCTACAATTTTTATTTCGCTTGTTCCAGCTCCAGTAATCTTAGCACCCATATTGTTTAAAAGGGATGCTATATTAACTATTTCTGGTTCTTTAGCAGCATTTGAAATATATGTTGTTCCTTCAGCTTTTACTGCTGCTAACATAATGTTTATGGTTGCTCCTACTGAAGCAAAGTCTAAATATATTCTAGCTCCTTTTAATTTATCTGCTTTAAATATATATTTGTTTCCTTCTATTGTTACTTCCGCTCCAAGTTTTTTAAAACCATTGATATGGAAATCAATTGGTCTAGAACCTATATTACATCCACCTGGAAAATAGATTTCTGCATAATGAAATTTAGAAAGTAAAGCTCCCATAAAATAATATGACGCTCTTAATTTTTGAGCTAGTTCTTCTGGTACTACTTTATTTTGAATATTTCTAGTATCAATATGCATTATCTCATCTTTATATTCAACTTTTCCTTCTAGTAATTCTATGATATCTATTAAAGCTATTGTATCTGATATATTTGGAACATTATACAATGTTACTTCTTCATCAGAAAGAATGGCTGCAGGAATAAGTGCTACCACACTATTTTTAGCCCCACTAATTTTAATTGTTCCGCTTAAAGGTTTCCCACCTTCAATAACTAATTGTCTCATTCACGCTTCGCCTACTTCTTAAAAATTTTTAAAATTTTCTTTCCAACCTTAATATATTATTAAGTTGAGTTTTTGTCAATTTAAAAATAATTTTTCCCTGAATTTATGCTATTTTATTAATAATTTCTTTGATAAAGAATTTATATTCATTTTCTTCTATCTGATCTTCTTTGGATTCTATTAGGCATAATGGTGGATACATAATACACCACCAATTATTTCCCTTTGCTTCTCCTAAAGATATCACTAACGATTCATATTCTCCTTCTGGATAGTTTATTCCTTTATATTCTTTCACTGGGAAATAATTATTTCCATAGTTTATACTATATGGTATGTTATATTTATTAATTGTTTCCTCAATTAAATTTTCATTTTCTTCAATTATTTTTTTTGTTTCTTCTTTGCTATTTGAATTTTGCAGTTTAGGAAATAATGTAGATTCTAAATCCTTTTTTATATTTATCTTTGTGTTTTGATCTATTTCACTATTACTATTTGCTATAATACGAAACCTTATGGAATTGTTAGGTATAATTACTGTATTATTTATTGACATAAATGAGACAAATATAATAATAATCAACATAATGTATATTATTTTTTTTATAAAAAATCACCCTATTTTTTTATGGGTAATTTTTATTAATATTATTCTGTAAAGATAAAAATAAATCTATCTAAATGCTGTAAATCCTGTTCTAGAACTATTTTTGATTTTGGAAAATATTGTTTTGCGACATTTGTTATATCTTGACCTTGTTCTTCTCCTATTTCAAATGCTATTATACTTTTTTCTTTTAAATAATTAGATGCTTCTTTTAATATTTCTTTATAGAAATATAATCCATTATCTTCTGCAAATAATGCTATATGTGGTTCATTGTTTTTTACAATATCCATTATTTTTTCTTCTTTTCTAATATAAGGAGGATTACTGATGATAACTTCATATTTGTTTTTTACATTAGAAAATATATCACTTTTATAAAAATTTATCTGAGTGTTATTAACTTTAGCATTATCAACAGCTACTTCTAAAGCTTTATCTGATATATCAACAGCATCTATATTCGTATTAGGAAATAATTTTTTTAATGTAATAGGAATACATCCTGATCCAGTTCCTATATCAAGAATACTAATATTTTTATCTTGAAAATATTTTTTTATGTATTCAGATGTTTTTTCTACTAACTCTTCTGTCTCTCTTCTAGGTATTAGGACGTTTTTGTTAACTTTGATAATATTTCCATAGAAGTTAACATCTCCAACTATATATTGTGGAGGTTCTCCATTTTTTAGACGAAGAAGTGCTTCTTCTAAATTATTCTCTTTATGAAGATATTTTTTTATGTATTCTATATCGTATTCATTCATATAAATTCTTCTTTCTAAAAAAAGGAGATTATTCTCCTTTTAATTTTCTTTGTAAGTCCTCTGTAATAAGAGCTTCTATAATATCGTCTAATGCTCCATCCATAACTCTATCTAAAGTATTCGTTGTATATCCAATACGATGATCAGTTACTCTGTTTTGTGGATAGTTATATGTTCTTATTTTTTCTGCTCTATCTCCAGTTCCTATTTTACTTCTTCTTTCACTACCAACAGCTGCATCTTGTTCTTCTTGTGCCATTTGATATAGTCTCGCTTTTAATACTTCCATTGCTTGAGCTTTATTTTGTAATTGGCTTCGTTCATTTTGACATGTAACAACAGTATTTGTTGGTAAATGAGTTATTCTAACTGCACTTGGTGTTGTATTAACTCCTTGTCCACCATGTCCTGTTGCACAATATACATCTATTCTTAGATCATTTGGATTTATTTCAATATCTACATCTTCTACTTCTGGCATGATAAGCACAGTAGCAGTTGATGTTTGAATTCGTCCATTTGATTCTGTTACTGGTATTCTTTGTACTCTGTGAGACCCTGATTCATATTTTAATTTAGAATATACGTTTTCTCCTTTAATTTTCGCTTCAATTTGAGAATATCCTCCTGCTGCTCCTGCCTCTGAGTTAATTACTTCTAATCTCCAACCATTTTTATCAGCATAACGTGAATACATTCTGAACAAGTCCCCTGCAAAGATGTTTGCTTCATCTCCACCAGCTGCTCCTCTAATTTCCATGATGATATCTTTATCATCATTTTCATCTTTTGGAATTAAAAGAATTTCTAATTCTTTTTCTAATTGTTCTTTTTTCGTAGTTAGTTCTTCTTTTTCTAAGGCAGCCATTTCTCCCATTTCTGGGTCATCTATTAACATTTCTGCCTCTTCTAAATTACTTATTACTTTTTTGTATTCATTGTATTTATTATATGTTTCTTCCAAATCTTTTTGTTCTTTGGATAATTTTTTTAGTTTATTATAATCTCCCAATACTTCTGGAGATGTTAATTCCTTACTAAGTTCTTCATACTTTGTTTGGATAGCATCTAATCTTTCAAACATGGTTTTCAGTCCTTTCGTTTTGTATTATATCATAAATATACGAATAAAAAGCAAATGAATTAGTTTAATCCATTTGCTTCTTCATCTTCATCAATGATTACTAGATCGCTCAAATCATCGTCATCATCATTTAGATCGTCAGAATCGTCATCATCACTATAGATGTCTTCCTCTTCTTTTTCTTCCTCTTCTTCTATATCTTCTACTATTTCCTCTTCTTCATCTTCTTCGTCATTATCTATTACTACTTTAGAAACATGTTTTGTTTTTAAATCCCATAAACCATTTTCTAACATGATAAATCTTTGATCGGTTGATAATACGTCGAAGAAAGCAGGTAATTTTTCTATAAATTCATCTTCTGATAAATTTAGTAAATCACATACTTCTTTGAAGAGTTCGTTTATTTTTTGTTGTTTACCAGATTCATTTAAAATCATTGCAGCAATATCGTCGTAGGACATTGCTTCTAATTCTTCTTTTGTTAAGTCTTTTATTTTCATACAGACTACCTCCAATTAATCACTAGACACCATTATACATATTTTTGAATATATAGCAATACTAAAATTTAAATTTTTTTTACTTTTTTATTTTACATTCTATCTGGTACTTCTATACCTAGTATATTCAATAGTTTTAAATTGTTATCATAAATTACTTTGGTTAATACTAACCATGATTCTTGTAATTTTTTGTTTTCTTCTGTTAATACTCTATTTTGAGAATAGAAGTTATTATATAAATTTGTTATTTTGTAAAGATAATCAGTTATGTCATTTAATGATCTTGTATTGTATGATTTTAGTAGTACATTTCTTAAATTTAGTAATCCTATGATAACTTCTCTATCTGTATCGTCCTTTATTTCATTATAGTTTTTATAACTTATTTTAGACTCTTCTGCTTTATTTAATAAAGATTTCATTCTAATTGTTGAATAAAGTAGATATGGTGCTGTTTTGCCTTGTAAATCACTAAATTTAACAGGGTCAAAATTATAGTCTGTTAATCTAAATGGAATTAGATCTGCATATTTCACAGCTGCTACTGATATTTTTTCAGCAACTTGTTCTCTTTCTTCTCCTGTAATATTTGGTAATATTTTCTTTTCACATTCTTCTTTTGCTAAATCTAGTAATGCTTCTAGAGTCATTACTCCTCCATCTCTAGTTTTAAATGGTTTACCATCTGCTCCATTCATGGTTCCAAATGGTATAAATTCTAAATTTGTCGATTTAGGTACAATTCCTGATTTATATACAGCTCTAAATACTTGTTCAAAATGTAATGCTTGTCTGGCATCAGTTAAATACCATACTTCATCTGGATGAAATAAATGCATTCTTTCCCATAAACAAGCTACATCTGTAGATTCGTATGATGCTGCGCCATTAGATTTAATTAATAATACTGGTGGTACTTCATGATCATCATCTGGTTCGGCTACATTTATTATTTTTGCTCCTTGACTTTCCTCTATAAATCCTTTTTCTTCGAGATAAGCTACTGTTTCAGGAATGTATTTATAGCAATCAGATTCTCCCTCCCAAGTCTCAAAGGTAACATTTAATCTATCATATACTCTTTTAATATCTGCTTTAGATACATCCATAATATGATTCCATAAAGCCATTAATCCTTTATCTCCTAATTGAAATTTAGAAGTAATATCTCTAGCTTCTTCCATATATTCTTCATTTTCTTTGGCTTTTTCTGAAGCAAGAGGATATATTTCCATTAAATCGTCATTTGTTACAGGAGATTCTTTAGGATATTCTCCTTTATAATTTTCATCAAAATAAGGTAATTCGGGATTTCTATGTTTAATCTCTGTCATAACAAGGCCAATTGGTCTACCCCAGTCTCCTAAATGTGTATCTGCTATTGCTTTATTTCCTAAAGATACTACTAGTCTTTTTAAGGCTTCTCCAATGTTGGCACTTCTTAAATGACCTACATGAAGTGCTTTTGCAACATTAGCTCCTCCATAATCCATAAAAATTGTTTTAGGATTATCGTTTTCATAATTTAAATTTATATTCTCGTTTAGATTATTAATATGATTTATTAATTCTTCATCACTAAATGTAATATTAATAAAACCAGGACCTGCTATATTAATATCTTTGTATTTATTATCTTTTTTTATACTTTCTACTATGTCTGTTGCTATTTCTCTCGGATTTTTACCATATTCTTTTGCTAAAGACATAGCTCCATTATATTGATAATCACCAAATTCTTTACGAGAAGAAACATTTAAAGTTACTTCTTCTACTTTATATCCACATTCATTTATTTTATTTTTTAAATATTGTTCTTGTTCTTCTATGAAACTACTCATTTTTATTCTCCTCTATTATTATTTTTGTTTGTTCTTCATCACTTGATATTTTGTATTCTATAATTTTTTTGTCATCAGATATATTTAACATTTCTACTTCAATATCAAATAACATGTTTTTTTCTTTTAATAGATAAGAAGCTGTTTTATTGATTAAATCAAGTTTAAACATATATTCATCTGTTTCTCTTGTAAAGTATTGATTATTAATACTTGTTTTTACGTTTTCTAAATGAAATAAATATGAATCTTTTGTTACAACAGCTTTTATATCTTCATATTTATTTGTTCGCCGATTGTTTTTATATAAAGTTATATTAATATATTTAATCATAATAAAACACCTCCTTTGAATGAAGTGATTATAACACAATATGAATTTTATTTCATTATTTAGGAATATTTCTATATAAAAATTTAATAATAATATTAGGTGTTTACATGAAATATATAAAAAAGTTAATTAAAATTCAATTCATTTTATTTCTTTTGCTTTTTGTTGGGATTTTATCATTGTATATTTATTCTTATTTTTGCCCTGTTTTAGACATTCGTAATGCTAATCAATATTATATATATGATTATAATGGTAATTTAATTAATCAAGGTTCTGGTAATCAAGAATGGGTTTCTTTAGATGATATATCCCCTTATTTCATTGACGCTATTATTAGTACAGAAGATAAAAATTTTTATAAACATTTTGGTTTTGACTATTTAAGAATTGCTAAAGCTATGTATACCAATATAAAGAGTAAATCTATTAAAGAAGGTGCCTCTACTATTAGCCAGCAATATATTAAAAACATGTATTTAGACTTTGATAAAACATGGAAAAGGAAGTTTGATGAAGCTTTATTAACTTTACGATTAGAAACTCATTATAGTAAAGATGAAATATTAGAAGGTTATTTAAATACAATCAATTTTGGACAAGGTAACTATGGTATTGAAAATGCAAGTCATTATTATTTTAATAAATCTGCTAAAGATTTAACAATGGAAGAATCTATTATATTGGCTGGAATACCTAAATCCCCTAATACTTATAATCCAATTAGTAATTATGATTTATCCATTCAAAGAGGAAAGATTGTAGCAAAAACTATGGTTCACAATCATTTTATGGATGAAGAAGAATATAATCAGTTATTTACAAAATCTATCGAAATATATGGTAAGAACAATGAAGAACACTTAAATACTTTAATGTACTATCAAGATGCCGTGTATGATGAATTAATGAAAATAGACGCAATTCCTCTTTCTTTGATTGAATCTGGTGGATTAAAAATATATACTTCTTTTCATATGGATATGCAAAAATCTTTAGAAGATAGTATTTCTAGAAATATAAAGAAAGATGACATGCAAGTTGCTAGTATTCTTATAGATCCAAATACAGGAAGTGTATTGGCTTTAACAGGTGGTAAAGATTATGCAACTAGCCAGTATAATCGTGCTACGAAAAGTAAAAGACAAGTTGGATCATCTATTAAACCTATTCTATATTACGCCGCATTAGAAAACGGAATGACGTCTTCTTCTACTTTTCTTTCGGAACCAACTACGTTTGTTTTTTCAAATAATCAAACTTATTCTCCTGCCAATTTTAATGATAAATATGGAAATAAAAATATTACTATGGCTGCAGCATTATCATATTCTGATAATATATATGCTGTGAAAACACATTTGTTTTTAGGAGAAGAAACGTTGGTAAATACTGCTCATAGAATGGGTATTATTTCTTATTTAGAGGAAATTCCTTCCTTAGCATTGGGAACTTGTGAATTATCTATGTTAGATTTTTCTAGAGCATATAGTACATTAGCTTCTGGTGGAATAAAAAAAGATATTACTTTTATTAATAGAGTTACAGATATGAATGATAATGTTTTATATCAAAAAAAAGAAAATGAAGATTATGTACTTAACGAATCTTACACTTTTATACTAAATGAAATGATGACTTCTACTTATAATAAAGCATTTGTTGACTATAATACTCCTACCGTTATGAGTGTTGCATCTAAAATTAAAGGTAAATATGCTATTAAAACAGGTTCTACAGGAACAGATTCTTGGATGATTGGATATAATCCTAATTTTCTTATGATGGTGTGGAATGGATATGATGATAATACTATCTTAGAAGTAAAAGATGGTTCTATTTCTAAAAATATATGGGTAGATACTATGAATGAAATTGATAAAAATCCTTATTGGTACGAAATGCCAAAAAACGTCATCGGAATTCCTTTAAATGCAATTACTGGAGAAGAAACTAATGATGAAAATAAAATTAATATTTTTTATTATGTAAATGGTAGTGAATATAATAATAGAGATACTGAATTTGTATATAAAGAAAAGACAACTAATTAGTTGTCTTTATCTTTGTGTATTTGTATTGTTATTTGATAATTGCTTTCAAAGTCTATTTCTTCTACTTCAACATAGAATCCTGCATTTCCTAATTCTTGAATTGTTCCTCTTACTTTTTCAATTGCTCCAGGCAAATCTAATTCTTCTGATGCTCCGGGAATATTTGTCTTGTTTCCATTTATATTATCTAATCTAGACATTGGATCAATTTCTTTTTCTTCAGGCATTTCATATTTCGGTTGATCTTCTGGGATTGGAACAAAAAATTTATTATTAGAACTTCCAGTATAAGTTGGAGTATTTGTAAATGTTTCTATTGGTTTTGGTTGTTCTTCTTTCTTTTGTTCCATTATAGGAGCTGGTGCTGTTGGATCATCAAAAACTTCTAATCCGTTCATATTACTTGTAGAGTTACTTATTAAATTAGTATCCATAAAATTAGGAGCTGGTGCATCCGGAATTGGATTAAATCTGCTTATATCATTTTCTATATTTTTAGGATAATTTGGAATATCTCCTAAATAATTTGATTTAAAATCGTCTTTTGTTGCTTCTGCAACTGGAACAAATCCATTATTTGTATCTGGAGTTGTAATATTATAATCTGGTACTGTTGTAGCTGTAGTAAATGTATTATCTTGTGGTACTGAATTATTAAACATACTGAATTGAGTTGGTTGTTCTATAGATAGAGTTGTATCTATTGGTTCTGGTTGTGGCATTTTTCTTGCTTCATTTAAATCTATTGAATTATTTTTTATATCATCTAAAGAAGGACCTTGTTCAGCTAGTGGAACTTCTTCCAATGTTTCATCTAAAGCTTCAATTCCGTTTGCTTTTTTTAATTCTTCATCTAATTGTCTAACTGTTAATCTTTCATTAATAATTCTATGTAGCCATTCTTTTTGAGCATTTTTATCTGTTAATTGAAGTAATGTTCTAGCATGTCTTTCAGATATTCTTTCTTCCAATAATGCTTGCTGTACTTCTTCATCTAAATTTAATAGTCTTAATTTGTTTGCAATAGCTGGTTGAGATAAACCCATACGTTTTGCTAGTTGTTCTTGCGTTAGATAGCCTTTATCTAGAAGGTTCTTGTAAGATCTTGCTTCTTCTATTGCAGTTAAATCTCTTCTTTGAACGTTTTCAACTAAAGCTACTTCTGCTGATTTATTATCATCTATATTTGCAATGACTGCTGGTACTGTTTGAAGCCCTGCTATTTGAGCAGCTTTATATCTTCTTTCTCCAGCTATTATTTCGTATTTATCTCCTAATTTACGTAATACAAGAGGTTGAATTATTCCGTGTTCTTTAATAGAATCTGCTAATTCTTTTAATCCTTGTTCATCAAAATTCAACCTTGGTTGAAATCTATTTGGAATAATATCTTCTATATGTATTTGTAATACTCCTGCTTCTAAGTTCATACTATCAGCCCCTTAATCTACTATATCCTATTATTTATAATACATTATTTACCGTTATTTTTCAATGGGTTCTTAACCATTTTATCGTATCTTCTTGGATACTCTTTTGGTGTGTTTTTAACCTTTTTAATTTTTATTATATTTCTTCCACTTTCTTCTATTGGAAGATTAAATTTTATTTGTTCCTCAATTTTTCCACCTAATAATTGTATTGCGTATTTTGCAGCTTCTATTTCTTCTTCATTAGAACCTTTCATAGCTATAAAATATCCATTTACTTTGGTTAATGGTAAACATAATTCTGTCAGTGTTGTCATATTTGTTACTGCTCTAGCTGTTACTATATCAAAAGATTCTCTATGTTTTTGACAATATTCTTCTACTCTTCCGTGAAAGAATTCAATTCCTTTTATATTTAATTTCTTTGCCAGTTCTTTTAAAAAATTTATTTTTTTATTATTAGAGTCTAATAATACTAATTTCAAATGTGGAAATATTATTTTTAATACCATACCAGGGAATCCTGCTCCTGTTCCTACATCTAATATTGTATCAATTTCATTCAAATCTATAGCTTTTACAATTGTTAGTGAGTCATAAAAATGTTTTAGAAATATCTGGTCATCTTCTGTAATATTTGTTAAATTGGTATGTTTGTTATATTCTTTTAAAAAATCACAATATGCATTAAAAGAAATCATTTCTCTTCCTGTTAAATCAATACCAATTTTATTTAATTCTTCTAAAAATATTTCTCTATTCATTTTTACCATATTCTTTCTTAAGATAAACAGATAATATTGAAATATCAGCTGGATTTACGCCACTTATACGAATTGCTTGAGCAATTGTTGTTGGTCTTACTTCTTTTAGTTTTTGTCTTGCTTCTGAAGCAATATTTTTTACTTTGTCATAATCAATATCTGCTGGTATTTGTTTTTTTTCTAATTTCAACATTTTATCCGCTTCTTTATATGCTTTGGCAATATATCCTTCATATTTTAAATTAATACTAATTTGTTCTTTTATATCATCTTCATACGGAATATCTATTAACGAAGATAAAAATTCCATCGTTATTTCTGGTCTTTTTATCAATTGTTCTAAACTTAAAGATGCACTTGGTATTTGTATATTATTCTTTTCAAATTGCTCTTTAATATCTTGAGTTATTTTTAGTTTTGTTGCTTTCATATATTCTGTACATTTAGAAATATTATCTTCTTTTTGATTTAATTTTTCGATTTGTTCTTCAGAAATCATTCCTACTTCGTAACCATATCTTCTTAATCTTAAATCTGCATTATCACTACGTAGTAATAATCTAAACTCAGCACGACTTGTTAGTAATCTATACGGATCTCTAATACCTTTGGTAATTAAATCATCTATTAGTACTCCTATATATGCATCTGACCTTTTTAAAATAAATGGTTCTTTTGCTTCTAGTTTTAAAGATGCATTAATACCAGCCATCAATCCTTGACAAGCTGCTTCTTCATAACCGCTTGTACCATTTATTTGACCTGCAGTAAATAAATTTTCTAATATTTTTGTTTCAAGACTATTATTTAATTGTGTTGGATATATAGCATCATATTCTATTGCATATCCATATTTTAAAATTTTAGCATTTTCTAAACCTTGAAGGCTATGAACCATTTGGTCTTGAATCTCTGGAGGCATAGACGTTGAAAATCCTTGTAAATAAATATCATCGTAATACCTACTTTCTGGTTCTAAGAATAATTGATGTCTTTCTTTGTCAGCAAATCTTGTTACTTTATCCTCTATAGAAGGACAATATCTGGGACCAATTCCTTTAATATCATCTAAAGCACCATACATACTTGATTTATTTAAATTATCTCTAATGATTTGATGAGTTTTTTCATTAGTATATGTTAAATAACATGGTTCTTGTTCTTCTATTTTGTATTGCGGTTCTAAGTCAAAACTAAAAGTATGATATACGCTATCTCCTGGTTCTTCTTTTAATACTGAGAAATCTATTGTTTTTCTATCTAGTCTTTGAGGAGTTCCTGTTTTTAATCTTATTATATTAAATCCATACTCTTTTAGTTTATCACTTAAATGATTAGATGGTTTTTCCCCGTGTGGACCTTTTCTTGTTCGTGTATTTCCCACTAATATATCTGCTTTCAAGTAAGTACCTGTTGTTAAAATAACTTCTTTAGATTCTATTTTTGTTCCATCTTCAAGTATTACTCCGTGGACTTTATTATTTCCCACAATTAAATCTTCAACCATAGCTTCTTGTATAGTTAGATTATCCAATGATTGTAATGTTTTTAGCATTTCTTTTGGATATGTTATTTTATCTCCTTGGGCACGCAATGATTGAACAGCAGGTCCTTTAGCACTATTAAGCATTTTTATTTGTAAATGAGTTTTATCTGCTATTTTACCCATTATTCCACCTAAGGCATCTATTTCTCTAACAACAATTCCTTTTGCGCTTCCTCCGATATGAGGATTACAAGGCATATCTGCTATGTTTTTTATGTTACTAGTTATTAATAATGTTTTATGTCCTTTATAAGCACATGCGTATGCTGCTTCACAGCCTGCATGTCCTCCACCGACAACTATTATTTCATACATAGTTATCCACTCCTCTTTTTATTTCCCAAGACAAAATCTACTAAACATTTCGTCTAATAATTCTTCTTCATATGTAGTTCCATTAATTGTACCTAACTTTTCCCAAATATCTTTGATATCTAGTTCTATCATATCAATTGGTTCATTATTTCCCAAACCTTTTTCTATTTCTTTTACTGATTCCAAGCAGGATTCAAGTATACCAATACTTCTAGCATTACTTAGATATGTAGGATCACTATTTTCAATATTTCCCAAATTAAATATTTCTATTATTTTTTGTTTTAATTCTTCAATGCCTTCTCCTTTTATCATATTTGTATAGATTATTCTTTCCTTATCTACTTTTAGATCTTCTATACTAAATTTTGGAGATAAATCTTTTTTATTAATAATTATAATATAATTCTTATTTACTACTTGTTTTAATAATTCTTTAATATCCGTTGATATTTCTTCATTATTATTTAAGACAAATAGAACTAAATTAGATTCATTCATCATTTTTATACTTTTTTCTACACCAATTGATTCAACAATATCTTCTGTTTCTCTTATTCCTGCTGTATCAATTATATTAAGGAGTATACCATTGATAGATATTTGACCTTCGACAATATCTCTTGTTGTTCCTGCTATTTCTGTTACAATTGCTTTATCTTCTTCTAATAATGCATTTAATAAGCTACTTTTTCCTACATTTGGTCTTCCTATAATTGATGTTTGAATCCCATTTTTAATAATTTTCCCATTTTCACTTTCTTTTAATATCTTTTCAATTCTTTCTTTTAATGACTTTATTTTTGGAATTAAGATATCATTTGTAATAATGTCTACATCATCATATTCTGGATAATCAATATTAACGTTTATATTGGAAATAATTTGAACCATATCATCTCTTAGTGAATTGATTAGATCTGAAACTTTACCAGTTAGTTGATTTGCTGCTAGTTCTCGTTGCGCTTGTGTTTTAGAATCAATCATATCCATAACTGCTTCTGCTTCTAATAAATCTATTCTTCCATTTAAAAATGCTCTTTTTGTAAATTCTCCTGGTTCAGCTAATCGACATCCATTTGATAAAAGGAGTTCTAAAGTTTTATTTGTTGGAGCAATTCCTCCATGAGTATTAATTTCTACTACATCTTCTGTTGTAAATGTTTTTGGAGCTTTCATAACTGTTACTAATACTTCATCTATCATATTTCCGTCTATATCAATAATATGTCCATAATTGATAGTATGAGATTCAACTGTTGTTAAATCTTTTCCTTTAAATAATTTATTTACTATTTCTATAGAATCTTCTCCACTAACTCTAATAATTGCTATTGCACCTTTTCCTTGACTAGTAGCTATAGCACATATAGTATCATTCATAGTTTCCAACTCCTTTTGGCTCGTATTATATCACAAATCATATTAATGGGAAATATTTTTTATTATATGTTAATTATATCAAAATTATTTCCCGGGAAATAATTTTTTATAAAAAAAAGATGATTATTCATCATCTTCTGTTTTTTCATCTTCTACTTCAATATATCTAATAACGATATGTCTATGTGGTTCTTCACCTTCACTAGCAGTAGATAAGTTTTTATATTTTGTTAATGCATTATGAACAATTCTTCTTTCATAGGAATTCATGTCATCTAATGTTACATCAACTTTTGTTTTTAATACTTCACGTGCAATTCTTTTTGCATTTCTTTCTAAATTAGAAATTTTCTTTTCTTTATAATTTTCAACATCTAATAATATATAAGGATATACTCCTATTTCGTTATGAACCATCTGACGTAGAACAGTTTGAATCGCCATAAGGGTTTGTCCATTTTTTCCTATTAATATACTATTTTTATCAGAATACATTTTAATATTAATTTGTTCTTCTCTAATATTTGTTTCAAATTTTGCTTCTATTCCCATATTTTCTAGTAATTCTGCTATTTTTTCTTTTAAAAAATCTGCAACATCTGTAATTTTAGCAACTTTACAAATATATGTTGTTCCTTTGAATAATCCACCCTTTTTTTCTTCTTTACTAAAGAATGCTTCACTTTCTTCAATACCCAATTCTTCTAATGCTTTTTCTTTAGCTTCTTCAAATGTTTTTCCTTCAAATACTTCTAACTTCATCCTAAATCCTCTTTTCAATTATTTTCTTTATTATAAATTGTTGTATGACTGCAAATCCATTCATTACAATCCAATATAATGCTATAGCTGTTGGTAAACTTAGTGATGCAATAGATACCATAAAAATCATCATTATTGACATCATTTTCATTTGTTGTGCCATTTCTGAATTTGATTCTTGTTGTTTCATCGTCATTGTAAATGATAAGAAAGTTGTTACAATTATTAATACAATTAATGCTATGTATATATAGTTATGATGAGCTATTCCATAAGAAGGTGTCATGCCTAAATTCATTGTTAGGAACGTTCCTTCAAAAATTGCTGGTATTCTATTGATTGCTTCTAAGAAAGCAAAGAATAATGGTAATTGAATGAAAGCCATTACACATCCACTTACTGGGTTGATATTATATTTTTTATATAACATCATGGTTTCTTGACTTTTCATCATTAATGAATCGTTATCTGTTTTATTTTTATATTTTCTTTCAATTTTTTCTATTTCTGGTTGCATTTTCTTCATATTCTCAGATTGCATTACTGATTTAACTTGAATAGGCATCATAATAATCCTAATTGCTAACCCAACAATCATTACTGAAATACCCATATTTTTTAGAAAATATCCTAGTTTAAGAATAATATAACCTAATGGTTTTATAAATACTGTTTCCCATAAACTTTGATATTTTAATTTTTTTGGAGTAAATGATTTACATGTTGGCAAATCTTCTAAACTAACTTGTAATTTATCATCATATTTTAAATATGTCTCATATAATTGTTCATCCGTTGGTTGACATAATATATTAGCTGTTAAAGACTGACCTGTTTCTTCATTTGTTATTACTTCTTTTCCATCTTTTAACTGTTTTGTACATCCAGTTAGAAGTAATAAAAAGGCAATAATAACAATCAATTTTACTTTTTTACTTCGTTGTTTTTTATTATTTTTCACTTTTTCACCTATTTTTCTATTAAACTTACCAATGATTCTTTTAATATATTAAATTCGGCTTCTTGGCAGTTCTTCCTAATCATTATAATATAATTATGATTATTTTTAAATAAATTTCGGTTTATATCTATAATATATCTGATTTGTCTTTTTAATTTATTTCTAGTAACAGCATTTCCAACCTTATTACTGATAGCTATTCCGTAATTAATTTTATTATCTTCTCTTTCTTTATTATATATAACAAAGTAATTATTTTTGACAAATCTTCCATTTTTGATAATGTCATTGAATAACTTTTGATCCTTTATTGTTTCTATTCTTTTCATATATAAGCCTTTCTGATACAGAAAAAACCACTTTTTAGTGGTTTATTTTACTACGATTTTTTTACGTCCTTTTGCTCTTCTACTTGATAGAACATTGCTTTCTTTTCTAGCAAAAAAACCATGTTTTTTAGCTCTTTTTCTGTTATTTGGTTGATAAGTTCTTTTCATTTGGACACCTCCACATCTAAATAAGCTCCTATATTATAATAATAAAAATTTAAAAAAGTCAAGGAAATATCGAATAAATTCTATTATTTACAATAATTATTCACAATTTTTTGTGAATATGTGGATAATTATTTTAACATGTTTAATTAAAATTTGTGGATAATGTGGATAAATAATATTATATTCGATTTTATTTAGTGTTGATTGTTTATAAATATGTTTATAAGTTGTGGATACTTTTTTTCTTTTAAAATTCTTCTTTTATTTTTCCACAGGTTGAATTATAATAATTGTACAAATGGTCGAAGTGGGGTGATGGTCTTGAATACAGAGGATATTTGGAATAGTGTTCTTGAATTATTAAAGAAAGAACTTCATCCAGTATCTTTTAGTACATGGTTCGATAAAACTAAACTTTTTAAATTAACGGATGATAAAGCAATTATTCAAGTTCCTATGGCTCTACATAAGAAGATGTTTTTATCTAATTATTATGACTTAATTAGTTCTTCTTTTGCTCAGATTACTGGTCAAGATAGAGAGATAGAATGTTTATTAGAAGAAGAAATAGAAGAATTAACTTCTAATACTGCAAAAGATGGTACGACAGAAAAGTTAATAGAAGAAGTTATTAATGATAATAATATAGTAGGAAATTTTACTTTTGAAAGTAATTTGAATAAAAATTTAAATTTTGAAAATTTCGTAGTAGGGGATACAAACAAGTTTGCTAAAACAGCTGCTTTGGCTGTAGCTCAAAATCCAGGTATGCAATGGAATCCATTGTTTATATATGGAAAGAGTGGTTTAGGTAAAACTCATTTAATGCATGCTATTGGTAATTATATTAATGAAACACAACCTAATTTAAAAGTATTATATACTACTAGTGATGATTTTAGAAAAGATTATACGGGAATTGCTAATCAAAATGGTAATTCGTTAGATTATGCAAATGAATTTAAAAATAAGTATAGAAATATTGATGTTTTAATTATCGATGATATTCAATATTTAGTCGATGCAAAAAAAACACAAGAGGAGTTTTTCCATACTTTTAATGATTTGCATGGTAGAAATAAGCAAATAATTATTAGTTCTGACCGAAGTCCTGAAGATTTGAAAGTTTTAGAAGAAAGATTAAGAAGTCGATTTGCTTGGGGATTACCTGTAGATATTTATCCTCCAGATTTTGATCTTCGTTGTCGTATACTAAAAGATAAAATAAGTAGATTACCCTCATTAAATAATAAAGTAACAGATGATGCCATTGAGTTCATTGCTAATAATTTTGATAATGACGTAAGAAGTTTGGAAGGTGCAATTAATCGTTTGGCAGCTTATACTGCAATGTGCGTTCCTGATAAAATAGATATGGAATTTACAAATGAAGCTTTAAAAGATTATATAAAGATTGATCCATACAGTTCTAATGATATTGGTAGTATTCAAAAAGCTGTTGCTGATTATTACAACATTACAATTGAGGTACTTAAAGGTAAAAAGAGAAGCGCTAATATAGCTTATCCTAGAATGTTAGCTATGTATTTATGTAGAATGCTCACTGATGAATCTTTCCCTAGAATAGGATTAGAATTTGGAGGTAGAGATCATTCCACTGTCATACATGCGGTAGATAGAATTGAAAAAGATTTAAAAGATAATAATGAATTAAAGAATATTATTAATGAAATTAAATCTAATTTATAATATGAGTGGATAATATGTTATTAAGTCTGAAGTTATTAACATTTATAGATATAAATTTTTTTAAGATAATTGTGGATATGATTATACTTATCAACATTATCAACGGCTTAATAATAATAATTTAATAAAATAAATAAGAAAGAAGGAAAAATAAATGAAATTTACAATTGAAAAAAATGTATTATTAGAAAACTTATCAAATGTAGTAAAAGCAATCTCATCAAAAAATATTATTCCTATATTAAATGGAGTAAAATTTGAATTAGATAAAGATGGTCTTTCTTTAACAGCTAGTGATAGTGAATTAACTATAAAAGCTTTTATTCCTAATGAATCTATTACAAAAGTAGAAAGTGAAGGTTCTATAATAATTCAAAGTAAATATATTCTTGATATTATTAGAAAGATGCCATCTGATACTATTCATTTTGAATTAATGGATGGATTAAAGATTAAAATATCTTCTGATAATTCACAATATGATTTAAATTGTTTAGATCCTAGAGAATATCCTAGTTTAAAATTAGAAGAAAAAGAAAATCCTATTATTATTAAAGGAAATATATTTAAAACAATTATTAGTCAAACAGCATTTGCAATATCTACTCAGGAATTAAGACCATTATTAACAGGTTTAAATTTTAAAATAGTAGGGGATATATTTGAGTGTATTGCTACTGATTCTTATAGATTAGCAAAGAAAAATATTAAATTGGATACTCCTACAGATGAAGATATTAATATTGTTATTCCTGGTAAGAATATAATGGAATTAGATAAAATTATTACAGAAGATGAAGATGTTGAAATGCATGTATTTAATAACAAAGTGTTGTTTAAATATAAAAATATTATATTTCAAAGTAATTTATTATCTGGAACATATCCTAATACAAGTAATTTAATTCCTACTGATTTTGCTATTATAGTTAATACAAAATTAAATGATTATTTTAGTGCAATTGATAGAGCAGCTTTACTTACTCAAAGTAAGGATAAAAATATCGTTAAAATGAAAATTAAAGATAGTAAGATGGTTATTAATTCCTATGCTTCAGAAATTGGTAAAGTAGAAGAAAAATTAGATGTTGAAACATCTACAGATGCAAATATAGATATTTCATTTAGTGCTAAATATATGTTGGATGCTTTAAAAACTATGAAAGATGAAGAAATTTTAATACTATTAAATGGAGAAGTTAAACCAATTGTAATTAAATCTATGAATGATGAATCTTTAATTCAATTAATATTACCAATTAAAACTTATTAAAATAGATACTTATCTTATTAAGTATCTTTTTTTTTGGTTTTTTTTAATAGAATTGTTAATAATTGGCAAGTTATCGACAAGATTCGACTTATTTCGACTAAATATAGGTTTATAAGATTGGTAAATTTTGGAAAGAAGGAGGGTTTTGTTTATGGATTCTTATGAAATTAATAAGGATACTGTGGCGTTAGTTCCAAAAGATAAAAATCATACAACAGTATATGAAACAGATGATTCTTTTATAGTAGATAAGTCTGTTTTAAATATTGTAAGAGAGAGTTGTGAATATTTTGGTAGTTCTTTAGAAGGGAGACAAGTTGGTACATGTGCATTAGTAGGTTTTACTCATAAAGTACCTGTTATAGTTGAGGAAAGTTTTGATTTAATATTTTTTCCTACGTTATCTCCTAAAAATGAGCAATGTGCATGGGTAGCATATGATCATGTATTTAAACCTGAAAAATTTAAAGACAAAACTATTTTGGAATTAAAAAACGGGAAAAAAATAGTAATTGATGCATCTGATGCAATTATTGAAAATCAATTATATAGATGTTCTAGATTAAAAGAATCATTAAATTTGAGAAAAATTGATAAAAAATAGCTAAAAAAGGCTAAAATGCTGTAATTTTAGCTTTTTTTATGATATAATGTATTTGTGGTATGGGAGTACTCAAAAAATACTTTTTTTTGTCTATGGTCGTAAAAGAGGCTGAAAAATGAAAATACAACATTTGAAAATTTTAAATTTTAGAAATTATGAAAAATTAGAATTAGATTTTTCACCTAACTATAATATTATCTATGGAAATAACGGAGTAGGGAAAACTAATTTAGTTGAAAGTATTTATGTACTAGCTCTTACAAAGTCTTTTAGGGGTTCTGTTGATAAGGTCTTCATTATGAACAATAAAGATGTTTGTCGTATAGAAGGGGTAGTTTCGGATGAATTTCAAACTAAATATAAAATTATAGTTAATGATAGTGGAAAAAAAGTTAAAATTAATGATACAAAAATTGATAAACTAAGTGATTATATATCAAGAATAAGTATTGTACTCTTTCATCCGGATGATCTTCGTTTTATTAAAGATTCTCCAAGTATCCGTCGTAAAGCAATGAATTTGGAAATATCACAACTACATAATATTTATCTTAAAAATCTGAATATGTATAATAAATTAGTAAAACAACGTAATAGTTATTTAAAAACAATTAATATCAATGCATATAGTTCTTCTGATTATTTAGATGTTTTAACGAGTAAAATTATTGATTGTGGAGAAAAGATATATCAATCAAGAAAAGAATATATTGATTTAATTAATGATAAGATTGGAAATTATTATAATCAGATATGTGGTATTTCTGATTTGAAGATAGAATATATATCTGATTATAAAGATTTTGATAAAAAGAAGATTATTAAAAAATATAAAGATAATCTGCAAAGAGATATTATTTTAGGGAAAACAACTTTTGGTGTTCATCATGATGATTTAAAATTTAAATTTAATGGTCAAGATTTAAAAGATTATGGTAGTGAAGGACAACAAAAAAATGCAATTATTGCATATAAATTAACGGAAATAGATATATTCAAGCAGATAAAAAAAGATTATCCAATATTTATATTAGATGATTTATTTAGTGAATTAGATCAAAATAAAATTAATAATATTTTGAATTTAATAGATGATAATATTCAAACTTTTATTACTACAACTGAAATTGATAAAATTAATCATGAAATTTTAGAAAAAAGTAAAATATATAAGGTTTTGGATGGAGAAGTAAGGGAGGATTAGTATGAAAGAAGAATATAATGATAGTGATATTCAAGTACTAGAAGGTCTAGAGGCTGTAAGAAAAAGACCTGGAATGTATATTGGTACTACTTCGGAAAGAGGATTGCATCATCTTGTTTGGGAAATAGTTGATAATGCGGTAGATGAAGCTTTAGCTGGTTATTGTGATGATATTGAAGTTATCATTGAAAAAGGGAATGTAATAACAGTTAAAGATGATGGTAGAGGTATGCCAACTGGAATGAATGAAAAGACAGGTAAATCTACTATTGAAACTATTTTTACAGTATTACATGCTGGTGGTAAATTCGGTGGTGGAGGATATAAAGTATCCGGAGGATTACATGGTGTTGGTGCATCCGTAGTTAATGCCTTATCACAATGGTTAGAAGTTAGAGTTTATAGAGAAGGACATGTATATTTTCAAAGATTTGAAAACGGTGGACGTCCTGTTGGAGAATTAAAAATAATAGATGAATGTGATCCAGAAAGAACTGGTACAACAGTTTCATTTGCTGCTGATCCAACTATTTTTAAAGAAACAACTGTATATGATTATGAAACTTTAGCTACGAGATTGGAAGAATTAGCTTTCTTAAATAAAGGATTAAGAATTATTCTTAAAGATTTAAGAGAAGATGAAAAATCTGATGAGTTTGTATATAATGGTGGAATTATTGAATTTGTTAAGAAATTAAATAAGAATAGAAAACCATTACATGAAGAAGTAGTATATGTAGAAGGACAAGAAGATGGTATATCTTTAGAAGTTGCTTTCCAATATAGTGAAGATTACACATCTCAATTATATTCTTTTACAAATAATATTTCTACTTATGAAGGTGGAACTCATGAAGATGGAGTTAAAAGAGCTCTTACTAGAATTATTAATAATTATGCTAAGAATAATAAAATATTAAAAGATAATGATGATCCATTAACAGGTGAAGATGTAAGAGAAGGATTAACAATGATTATTTCTTGTAAACATCCAGATCCTCAGTTTGAAGGTCAAACAAAGACTAAACTTGGTAATGCCGAAGTTAGAAAAATTGCTGATGATGTATTTAGTAATGGTTTAGAAAGATTCTTACTTGAAAATCCTGATGAAGCTAGAATTATTATTGAAAAATCAATGACAGCTTCTAGAGCGAGAATTGCTGCTAAAAAGGCAAGAGAATTAACTCGTCGTAAAGGAGACTTAGATATTACTAATTTCTATGGTAAATTAAGTGATTGTAAGAGTAAAGATCCTTCTGAATGTGAAATATTCATAGTCGAGGGAGATTCTGCTGGAGGATCTGCTATTAAAGGTAGAAATAGTATGACTCAAGCTATACTTCCTTTAAGAGGTAAAATATTAAACGTAGAAAAAGCAAGATTAGATAGAGCATTAAATAATGAAGAAATTAGAACAATAATTACAGCGTTTGGTACTGGTATTGGTGATGAATTTGATTTATCTAAATTAAGATATGATAAGATTATTATTATGACAGATGCCGATGTTGATGGTGCACATATTAGAGTATTGTTATTAACATTATTCTATAGATTCTTTAGACCAATTGTAGAAGCAGGACATGTATATGCTGCACAACCTCCTTTATTTTGTATAAAACATGGACAAACAATTAAATATGTTTTAAATGAAAAAGAGAGAGATGAATATTTAGCTACATTAAAACCTGAAACTAAGAGAGATATCTTACGTATGAAAGGTTTAGGAGAAATGGATGCTGAAGAGTTAAATGAAACTACAATGGATATTGAAAAACGTGTATTAAGACAAATTACATTAGATGATACAAGAGCTGCTGATGAAGTATTCTCTAAATTAATGGGTGATGAGGTAGAACCTAGAAGAACATTTATTGAAGAGAATGCAACGTTTGCAAACTTAGATGCATAGGAGGTGAATGGTTGTGGATAGATTAGAACAAAATAATATTGTTAAAGAAGTAAGAGATTCATTTTTGGATTATTCCATGAGTGTTATAGTTGCTCGTGCTTTACCTGATTTAAGAGATGGTTTAAAACCAGTTCATAGACGTATTTTATATTCTATGTATGAGTCAGGTTATACACCAGATAAACCTCATAAAAAAAGTGCCAGAATCGTTGGAGATGTAATGGGTAAATACCATCCACATGGAGATTCTTCTATTTATGAAGCAATGGTTCGTATGGCACAAGATTTCAGTTATCGTTATATGTTAGTTGATGGTCATGGAAATTTTGGTAATATTGAAGGATATGGAGCAGCAGCAATGCGTTATACTGAATCTCGTTTATCAAAGATTTCACTTGAATTATTAAGAGATATTAATAAAGAAACGGTTGATATGATTCCTAACTTTGATGATAGTGAAAAGGAACCTGCTATTTTGCCATCTAGATTTCCTAATATCTTAGTTAATGGTACAATGGGAATTGCTGTAGGTATGGCTACTAATATTCCTCCACATAATTTAGGTGAAGTTATAGATGGATGTGTAGCAGTTATTGACAATCCTGAAATTGAATTAGATGAATTAATGCAAATTGTAAAAGGACCTGATTTTCCAACAGGTGCTATAATTCTTGGTAATTCAGGAATTAAGAAAGCTTATGAAACAGGAAGAGGATCTATTACAATTCGTAGTAAAGCTACTATTGAAGAAAAAAATGGTAGACATTACATAGTAGTAGATGAAGTTCCATACGGTGTTAATACATTAGATTTGAAAAATAAAGTTGCTGAACTTGTTCACAACAAAGTAATTGATGGAATAACTGATTATCATACAGATTTAAAAAATGGTGTTAAAATTACTATTACGTTAAAGAAGGATGCAAATCCACAAGTTATTTTAAATCAATTATATAAACATACAGACTTTCAAACAAACTATGGAATTATTTTCTTAATGTTAGATCAAGGAGTGCCTAGAACTCTTGGTTTAAAGGATATATTATCTAAATATATTGATTATCAAAAAGAAGTTATTATAAGAAGAACAAAATTTAATTTAGATAAAGCTGAGAAAAGAGCTCATATTTTAGAAGGATTAAAGATTGCTTTAGATAATATTGATGAAGTAGTTGCATTGATTCGTTCTTCTAAAAGTGATGTTGAAGCTCAAGAAGGTTTAATGAATCGTTTCGGTTTAACAGATGTTCAGGCTCAAGCTATTCTAGAAATGAGGCTACGTCGTTTAACAGGATTAGAAAGAGATAAAATAGAGCAAGAACTAGCTGATTTAATTAAAGAAATTGATGAATTAAGAAGTATTTTAGCTAGTGAAGAAAAAGTTTTAAATATTATTAAAACTGAAATGCTTGAGATTAAAGAAAAATTTGGAGATGAACGTCGTACTCATATTGATATGACTGCTATTGATTATATTGAAGATGAATCATTAATTCCAAATGAAGATGTAATGATTGCATTAACACACAAAGGATATATTAAAAGAACTACAAAAGACACATTTAGAGCTCAAAATAGAGGTGGTGTAGGTATTAAAGGTATGACAACAAATGATGAAGATTTTGTTGAACATATGATTAATATTGAAACACATGATGATGTATTGTTCTTTACAAATAAAGGAAAGGTATATCGTTTAAGAGGATATGAAATACCTGAATTTAGTAGAACTTCTAAAGGATTACCTATTGTTAATTTAATTCAAATTGATAAGGACGAAATGGTTAATTCTATTATAAAAATAAATCGTGATAGAGTTGATGAAATTAGTAATTTATTATTTGTTACCAAAGGTGGTATTGTTAAACGTACATCTATTGAAGAATTTAAAAATATACGTCAAAGTGGTAAGATTTGTCTTTCTTTAAGAGAAGATGATGAATTAATTGCTGTACGTAAAACATCTGGTAATGATATGGTCTTAATTGGGACAAGTAGTGGTCGTATGGCTAAATTTAATGAAAATGAAGTCCGTATCATGGGAAGAACAGCTTCTGGTGTAAAAGGTATTGAATTAGATCATTCAACTTGTATTGGCGCTGAAATCACGTCAGATGATGATGCTGTAATGATTATTACAAAGAAGGGTTACGGAAAACAAACATATGTTCGTGATTTCCGTGAGACTAAACGTGGTAGTAAAGGTGTTAAAGCACTTAATATTACAGAAAAGAATGGAGATATAGCTGCATTTAAGATTTCTAGACCAGATTCTGATATTGTTATTGTTACGGATACTGGAATGGTTATGAGAATGTCTCTAGATCAAATTAATGTTCTTGGACGTGTTACTCAAGGAGTTCGATTAATTAAATTAAAGGATGATCAAACTGTTGCTACTATTAGTATAGTTGATAAAGAGAAAGATGAAGAAACTTTTGATAGTGAAGAAAACAACATTGAAGTTATCAACAACACAGATGATAATTCTTTGGGAAATAATTTAGATTCTTCTGAAAATCAAGAATTTGATAAAGATGACAATGATGAAAAATTATCTGTTAATTTAGATTCTGATATCGAAGATAAATAAATTTTATCAACAGGTGATATTTTATAAATAAAAAAGCTAATATTTTTTAAATTAAATATTAGCTTTTTTTTCGATATTTTCGGGGAAAATACTTATTTTTTTATTTTTAAAATTTGCATCGATTTATTATATGATGGTAGATTTATCATCTTCGTTTCCAATTTTATTAGTATTTTTATCTTGTTTATAATGTTCCACGTGAAACTTATGAAGAATTTGTTTAAAATTTTTTGATTGATGTTTTACGTGGAACATTTCAAATTTATTTTTTTATATTTCTATTTTATATAGTTTATATATTATTTAATAATTGTTATTTTATTAATATCTATAACATACATATTAATTTATAGTTTCACAATGTTCCACGTGGAACATTGTGAATAAAAAAATACAAATTATAAATTATATAAAAATGTAAAATTTAATGTTCCACGTGGAACATTAAAATAAATTTATTGCAAAAATTAAACTAATTTGATAATATAATGAACGTGCAACGAATATATTGTAACCTGGTCAGGATCGGAAGATAGCAGCCACATCAATCTCTGTTCGTGTGCACTTTTTTTTGGAAGTGATTCTATGAATATAAATAATAAGATAATAGATGAATTATATCGATTGTCTTTAAAAGCGTTTAAAAAAGGAGAAATACCAGTTAGTGCTATTATAATTGATAAAAACGGGAAAATTATTTCCCGGGAAATAAATAATAGACAAAATTGCTGGAATATTCTAGGGCACGCGGAGATTTTGGCAATACAGAAAGCCGAAAAGAAGATAAAGGATTGGCGTTTAGATGGATATTGTATGATTGTTTCTTTGGAACCGTGTGATATGTGTTCAATGATTATAAGTAAATCTAGAATCGATAAAGTATATTATATATTAGAGTCAGATTCTAAGGAAAATGAAATGAATAATATAATAACAAAAGAAAAAATAAATATATCTTATGAAACAGAAAAAAAATTCAAAAAATTATTAACAGATTTTTTTGATAATAAGAGGTGAATCCTCTTTTTTTGTGTTATAATAATCCACAGGAGGTTTTATTATGGGTTACAAAGTTTTGTATAGAAAATATAGACCAGATAATTTTGATAATGTAGTAGGTCAAGATTATACAGTAGAAATGCTTAAAAATGCGATTATTACTGGGAAAAATGCACATGCTTATATTTTTACAGGACCTAGAGGAACTGGGAAAACAAGCAGCGCAAAGATCTTTGCAAAAGCATTGAATTGTGAACATCCAAAAGACGGAAATCCATGTGGTGAATGTCCTGCATGTCAATCTTTTATCAATAATCCTGATATTATTGAAATTGATGCAGCATCTAATAATGGAGTAGATGAGATTCGTGAACTTATCAACAACGTAAAATTAGTTCCAACATCATTAAAATATAAAGTATATATTATAGATGAAGTACATATGCTTACTGCAAGTGCTTTTAATGCTTTATTATTAACATTAGAAGAACCGCCTTCTCATGTTGTATTTATTTTAGCAACTACCGATATACAAGACGTTCCGATTACGATATTATCAAGATGTCAAAGATTTGATTTTAAACCTATTAATAAAACTGCAATTATCAACAGGTTAAGATATGTTTGTAAGGAAGAATCAATTAAGATTACAGATGATGCTTTATCTGAAATTGCGTTAATTTCAGCAGGAGGAATGAGAGATGCCCTTGGAATGCTTGATCAATTGTCTAATAATGATGAGGAGATAACATTAGAAAGGGTAAGTAATTATTTTGGAAGTGTATCTAAGGAAAAAATTGAAGAATTATTAACAAGTATTGAAAATAATGATTCAAATTCTTTATTAAATATCTTGGGAAATATTCATGAAAGTGGAACAAATTATTCTGTTTTTATTGAAAAATTAATTGAATCATTAAGAAAATGTGCGATAGATTTAAAGACGGGAAATATTAAACATAATATTTCGTATGAAAATATATATGGTTTAATATTTGATTTGAATGAATGTTTATGTAATATAAATATTAATATTGATCCATATATATTAATTGAAATTGTATTACTTAAATATATCCACAGCGATAATATTCAATCTTTGGGAAATAATTTAGAACTCTTGGGAAATAATTCAAATAGTAAATTTTCAAACGAAACCTTGGGAAATAAATTAGAAGAAAAATCAAAAGATGATATTATTGAGGATTCTCCTAAAAAAAGAGGTAGAAAATCAAAGAAACAATCAGATGAAAATAAGTATCATGTAGATGTTGATATTCGTATTAATAATACATTTGTCAATGCATCAAAGGAATTTAAAGGTAAAATCAGTGAATCTTGGGTTGATTTTATGAATTATCTAATGAAAAAGGATCGAAGTTTGATATCTTTACTTGCTGATACTTCAATATTGGCTGCATCTGATTGTTATGCTTTGATACAAAGTAAGATTGATTCAACAAATGATTTAATTAATGATAGTATTTTATTAATTGAAAAGTATTATGAAGAATATTCAAAGAGTAATTATAGATTTGCTGCTGTTAATAGTGAATTATGGAAAATATCTGTTGAAAAATATAGAATTAATTTAAAGAATAAAATAAAATATATTTATATGGGAGAAGATTTGCCCGATGTAACAGAATCGTCTGAAGAGGGTAAAACAGATGATATTGAAGATGTTGCTAAGGATATTTTTGGTACATATGAAGTGGAATAATAGAAAAGAGGAATAGATTATGAATATGCAAGCTTTAATGCAACAAGCACAAAAAATGCAACGTGATATTACAAAGAAGAAAGAAGAATTAAATAAGAAAACTTTTACTGGTACTTCTGAACTAGTGGAGGTAGTATTTACTGGAGATAAAAATATGGTTTCTATGACAATTAAGAGTGATATAGAAAATGATGATAAGGAAATTATTCAAGATATGGTTGTTATAGCAACAAATGATGCTATGAAAAAAATTGATGCTGAAACTGAAAAAGCTTTAGGTGCTTATGGTAGTCAATTGGGTGGATTGTTCTAATGTATCCTCCTGTTTTATCTGATTTAATTAATTATTTTAGAAAACTACCGGGTATTGGCGAAAAAAGTGCTGAAAGAATGGCTTTATCATTATTAGAATTTAATCAACACGATGTTGATAATTTTGCTAAATCTATTGTAGAAAGTAAGAATAAATTACATTCTTGTAGTATTTGTGGCCACATAACTGATAAAGATGTTTGTGATATATGTTCTAGTGAAAGAAGAAATAAGAATGTTATATGTATTTTGGAAGATTATAAGAGTGTTTTTGCTTTTGAAAAAGCTGGTAATTATAATGGTACATATCATGTTTTAAATGGTCTTATTTCTCCAATAGATGATATTAATCCTGAAGATATTAATTTATCAAGTTTAGTTTCTAGAGTTGAAAAACTTGAAAATCCTGAATTAATTATTGCTTTAAAGTCTACAATAGAAGGGGAAACTACAACTTTATATATTAAGAAGATATTTGAAGGTAAGAATGTAGAAATATCTAGATTATCTTATGGAATTCCAATGGGAACTGAGATTGATTATTTAGATGAATTAACTTTAGATAGAGCTTTAAATGATCGAAAGAAAATATCATAGTTTATGTTTACTAACATATATTATGTTGGTGATATTATGAGAATTATTTGTAATATAATTAAAAAGTTTTGTGTTGGTATATTTAGTCTTTATAGTATTAATTTATTTATTCAATATTTAAATATTAATATACCTATCAATATTTTTACGATATTTATGAGTTCTTTTTTAGGTGTTTTTGGTATAGTTAGTATTATTATATTAAAAATATTTATTTAGTATTGGGGTGGTATTTTGATTGAATCATCTATGATACATAATTTATTAGATAAATTTCATGAGAAAAAGTTAGCTCATGCTTTTTTGCTTGAAACAAATGATTATGATAAGTGTTATCATGATGTTATTCAATTAGTTAAAAATATTAATTGCCCTCATAATTATAAAGAACAATGTGAAAACGAATGTAATATATGTACTTTAATTGATAATCAGAATTTACCTAGTTTGATTCTTATTGAACCGGACGGATCTTTTATAAAAAAAGATCAAATATTGGATATGATGGATAAATTTAGTACAAGACCAGTCTTTACTAAGTATAATATTTATGTTATAAGAGAAGCGGATCGATTTAATCCATCTTCTGCTAATACTTTATTAAAGTTTTTAGAAGAACCAGAAGATAATATTATTGGGTTTTTTATTACGAATAATAAAGAAAATGTAATATCTACTATTCGAAGTAGATGTCAAGTAATACAATGTAATTATGATGTTAATATTGATTCTTTTTTAGATGATGAAGTTTTAAATGATGTAAAAATATATTTGAATTCTATTTATAAAAATAAAGATGATTTATTATATAATAAAACTAATATGAGTGGTTTTTATAAAGATAGAATTGATTGGGAAATATTTTTCAAAACTATGTTATTTTATTTAAAGGATTGTATAGAACATGATCGAATTGATAAAATAGATATGGTTAAGAATAATAGTAATATAAATATTGTTAAAATGATAATAAAGATTGAAGAGATATTGAAATATATTAAAAGTAATGGAAATATTGATTTAATTTTAGATAAGTTTGTAATTGAAATGAGGGAGTATTATGAGTAATATATACGGAATTACTTTAGGTAGTGAAGGTAAAATTTATTATTTTAATGGTAATGATTTAGAGATAGAAAAAGATACAAAAGTTGTTGTTGAAACAGAAAAAGGTATTCAATTAGGTAAAGTAATGTACAAAGCAGAGCCTGAGAAAGTAAAAATTGATATTGATTCTATGAAAAATGTAGTTCGTATTGCAACAGATGATGATTATGATACTTATCTAAAAAATTTAGGTGATGCTTCGAAATGTTTAACAAAGGCAAGAAGTATTGTTAAAGAATTAGAGATGGACATGAATATCTTAGATGCTAATTATACTCTTGATAGAAAACAATTGTTATTTAATTTTATTGCTGATGAAAGAGTTGATTTTAGAGAATTAGCTAAAAGATTAGCTGCATTATATAAAACGAGAATTGAATTAAGACAAATAGGTGCGAGAGATAAAGCTAGAACGATATCTGGTATTGGTCAATGTGGTAGACCTCTTTGTTGTTCATCATTTTTAAATCATATTGATTCTGTAACTATGAATATGGCTAAAAATCAAGGAATTGCATTAAATCCTTCTAAGATTAATGGATTATGTGGAAGATTATTATGTTGTTTAACATATGAAGATGAAGAATATGCAAGATGTCAAAAAGGATTGCCTAGTGTTGGTCAAACCGTTAAGTCAGAATATGGTAGTGGTAAAGTTATTAGTGTAGATATATTAAAAAGAAAATATAAAATAGATGTAGATGGAGTAATAAGGGAGATAGAATTAGGTTGTGACAGTAGTTCTAAATGATTTATTTGATTATGATGGTTTAAAGATTTATCAAGATGATAGTAAGTTCAAATTTTCTTTGGACTCTATTTTGCTTGCAGAATTTGTTGAATTAAAACATAATGATAAGACTATTGTTGATTTTTGTACAGGAAATGCTCCAGTACCAATGATATTAAGTACAAAGTGTAATTCACAAATATATGGATTTGAAATTCAAGATAGTATATATGAATTAGCAAAAATGAGCGTTAAGAAAAATAAATTAGAAGATAGAATTCATATTGTTCATGCTAATTTGTCTGATTCTTTAGAGTATTTACTTCCTGAATCAGTAGATGTAGTTACTTGTAATCCGCCATATTTTAAGTATCATGGTAATAAATCATTGATTAATGAGGATCAAGAGAAGGCTATTGCTAGACATGAAATTACTATGGATTTAGATGGATTATTAACTTCCGCTAAGTACATTTTAAAAAATAAAGGAACATTTTATTTAGTACATAGATGTGAAAGATTAGAGGAAATTATGGAATCTTTTCATAAATATGGATTTCGAATAAAAAAACTTCAGTTTATTTATGCTGGGTTTGATAAAGATGCCATTATGGTTTTAATAAAAGCAACTAAGAATGGGAATGTTGGGAGCTTAAAAGTTTGTAAACCTATTGATATTTTAAAATGTAAAACTTATAAAGGAATATTTGAAGAAGGTGATTAAATGAAATTAATTGTTGGACTAGGGAATCCAGGTAAAGAATATGAAAATACTAGACATAATGTTGGTTTTTATATTCTTGATCATTTTTTAGATACTAATGATTGGAAAGAAAAATTTAAAGCATTATATCATGAAGAGCGTATTAATGGAGAAAAAGTTTTATTTATTAAACCTTTAACTTTTATGAATTTATCAGGAGATGCTGTTGTACAATTTGTAAATTATTATGATATTGAAATAGATGATATATTGGTTATTCATGATGATATGGATATAGATTTTGGAAAATATAAAATTAAAAAAGATAGTAGTGATGGAGGACATAATGGTATTAAATCTATTATTAGTCGTTTAGGTACTCAAAATTTTGCTAGGTTAAAAGTTGGATTATCACATGATAAAAGTATGGATACAAAAGATTATGTTCTTGGGAAATTTTCTAAGGATGATTTAGAAAAGTTTTCTGATATGCAAGATACCTATAATAAAATCATCCGTTGTTTTATTAATGAAGGTATTGAAAGAACAATGAATATTTATAATACAAAAAGTAAGTAGGGGTTTTATGAATTTGTTTAACGAATATTTTAAATATGAAAATGGTTTAACTGTAACGGGTTTAACAAAAGAGTTAAACATTTTTTTCGTGTTAGAAATGTTTCGTAAAGAAGATAGAAATTTTGTTATTTTAACAAATACTTTATATGAAGCAAATATGTATTATGATAGTTTGAAAACTTATATGGATGATGTATATTTGTTTCCTATGGATGATTTTTTAACGAGTGTTGCAGTAGCTATTTCGCCTGATTTAAAGATTAAAAGGTTGGAAACTTTAGAATGTATTAGAAAGCAAAAAAAATCTATTGTAGTGACTAATTTGATGGGTTTTTTAAGATATCTTCCTGATAAAAAAAATTCTAAGAATTTGGAATTTGTTTTAAGTAAGAATTCTGATTTAAAAAGAAATGAAATATTAGAATTATTAGATAAATATGGCTATGTAAGAGATAGTGTAGTTACTACTACTGGAGAATATGCTGTACGTGGATATATTATTGATGTGTTTTCTCCACAGGAAGAACATCCTATTCGTATAGAATTTTTTGGAGATGATATTGATTCTATTCGTACTTTTGATGAAAGTACTCAATTATCTATTCAAGAGATTCATGAAATTTCCATAAAGCCATATGTTGAAATTGTAAGTGATTCTTATAGTTCTCTTGTGGATTATTTAAATGATCCTTATGTTATTATGGTTAATAGAGATCAAATTGATGTATCTTATGAAAAATTATTAAGTGATATCGTTGAATATAATGAAAGTCAAAATATTAATAGTAAACATATGTATGAAATGGAAGAAATATCTTATAGTCATGTTATTTATTTAAATACATTAAATGATAATGATTATGGAAAAGTATTATCATTTAAATCTCAAGAAATAGAGAATTTTAATAGTAATTTTGAATTACTTGGGAAATATTGTGATAAAGCTTTAATGGAAGGCAAAACAGTTGTTTTATGTTTAAGTAAAGAGAATCAATTAAAAAGTTTAGAACCTTTCTTAAGTAGTTATCATGTTGTTCATAACAACGATTTTATTAACAGAGAAATTAATATTTATTACAAGAAAATTAATAATGGATTTGTATTTCAAAATTATGTAGTTATTGCGGAGAATGATATAGAACGTGTAAAAAATGCTGTTATTAATTATAAAAATTCATATAAAGTTGGAAGAAAAATTAAGGATTTTGGTCAATTAAGTATTGGAGACTATGTTGTACATAGCGCACATGGTATTGGTATTTATAATGGTGTTATTACATTAACTAAGAATGGTTTGAAAAAGGATTATATTCAAATTAATTATCAAGGTAATGATAAGATATATATTCCAGTTGAAAAGATTAGTACAATATTTAAATATGCTGGTAAAGAAGGTAGTTTACCAAAATTAGATAAATTAAATAGTACTAGTTGGATTAAGAAAAAAAGAGAATTACGTAAGAAGATTAAAGATATCAGTGGAGAATTAATTAAATTATATGCTGCACGAAGTAATATTAAAGGGGTTCCTTTTCGCTCTTATGCAGAAGAAGATATCTTTAGTCATGAATTTATTTATGATGAGACAGAAGATCAAATTAAAGCTATTCATGATATTGACCAAGATTTAAGTAGTGAAGTACCTATGGATAGATTATTATGTGGAGATGTAGGTTTTGGAAAAACTGAAGTTGCTTTTAGAGCTATGTTTAAGACAATACTTAATAATAAGCAAGTATTCTATTTATGTCCTACAACAATTCTTTCTAAACAACAATATGAAAATGCAGTAGAAAGATTTAAGAATTATCCGATAGAAATTGCATTACTTAATAGATTTACAGGAATTAAGGAAACAAAACGTATTTTAGAAGGATTAGAAAAAGGAACAATAGATTTGGTATTTGGTACTCATAGATTATTGTCGAATGATGTTAAGTTTAATAAATTAGGATTATTAATTGTTGATGAAGAACAACGTTTTGGTGTTACACATAAGGAAAAAATAAAAGAATATAAGAATGATGTTAATGTATTAACTCTATCTGCTACTCCAATACCTCGTACATTAAAGATGGCTTTAAGTGGATTAAGAGATTTATCTTTAATAGATACTCCTCCAACGAATAGATATCCAGTTCAAACTTATGTTATTCAAGAAAATGATTTAATTATTAAAGATGCTATATATAAAGAATTATCTAGAAATGGTCAGATATTTATCTTGTATAATAAAGTAGCGAGTATAGAAAGTAAGGCAGAACAATTACATAAACTAGTTCCAGAAGCAAGAATTACTATTGCACATGGACAGATGAATAAGAACGAACTAGAAAATGTAATGGAATCGTTTGTTAACTATGAATATGATATTTTGTTATGTACTACAATTATAGAAACAGGAATAGATATTAGTAATGCAAATACTTTAATTATTTATGATGCTGATAACTTTGGTTTATCACAGTTATATCAGATTAGGGGTAGAGTAGGTAGAAGTAATCGTATTGCTTACGCATACTTAATGTATGATAAATCTAAGATGTTAAATGAAGTTGCTGTAAAAAGGTTACAAGCTATTAAGGAATTTACGGAATTAGGTAGCGGATATAGAATTGCTATGAGAGATTTATCTATTCGTGGAGCTGGAGACTTATTAGGTTCTGAACAAGCTGGATTTGTAGATACTGTTGGTATTGAATTATACATGCAAATGATAGATGAAGAAATGCGTCGTATGAAAGGTGAAAAGATTGAAGATGATGAAGAAGAAACTTCTAATAAGTTCTTAGTTGAAGTAGAAACTCATATAGATGATAAATATGTATCTGATGAAGATATTAAGATTGAAATATATAAAAAAATTAATGAAATTGATAGCTTAGATAAATTAAATGAAGTTAGAGCGGAATTAGAAGACAGATTTGGTAAGATAAGTAAAGAAATAGAAATCTATATGTATGAAGAATGGTTTGAAAAAATTGCAGAGAAATTAAATATTACTACTGTTAGACAAAGCGAAAGAGAATTAGAAATTGAATTACCTGTAGAGGTATCTCAAAAGATAGCTGGAGATACTTTCTTTATCAAAGCTTATCAAATAAATCCTAGATTTAGACTTAAATACTTACATAATCAAGTTATTATTGCATTAACTTTATTAAATCAAAAAGAACATTTCTTATATTATGTAATTCCTTTACTTGAAGAAGTAATGAATGAGATAAAAGAATAGCTAATTTTGACTAAAAATCATACTTGTTGTATGATTTTTTTAGTGAAAAGAGGGGTTTTATGTTTGGAGATACAGAATTATTAGGTATATATGAAAAGAGTATGGATTCTAAAGGTAGAATAAATATTCCTAGTGTATTAAAACCAGAAGCTGGAGAACAAGTAGGATTAGCTTATGGACCTGATTATAATCATTTATTATTAATGACTTTAAAATCTTTTAAAGAGTTATATGAAAAATTATCTGCAGCTAATAATAAAGAAGTCTTAGAACAGGATCCTAAATTAATAGAACAAATGAAGAAGCTCATTGGATTAGTTGAGGTAGATAAACAAGGAAGAGTACAAATTCCTAAGTATGTATTACAAAAAACTGGTTTAGAAGGTAATATTACGATGATAGGTCAAATAACTTGTATGGGAGTATATAAAAGTAAATAGACACATTGTGTCTTTTTTTATACATATTACTTTTTATTTCGTTCATACTAATAGAGAACGGAGATTTTTATGGATAATATTAACTTTGTAAAAAATATAGATAATCTAGGTAGAATAGTTATACCTATGGATATAAGAAGAAAATTAAATATAAATACTGGTGATGTTTTAAGTATTGTAGTAAATAATAAAGAAATTGTTTTATCTAAGTATAGTAGTTTGGATAATAATACGAAAATATATGAAATATTGAAGTATTATATGGAAATACTTGGTTCTAAAATTATATTAATGAATAAAGAATGTGTTATTTATTCGAATGTAGTTAATATAGGAACAAAGTTAAGCAATACTATAAAGCAACTTGTTCATAGTGGAAATACAATAAGAGGGACTCAGAATGAATATATCTTTGGAAATAACAAAATTAATGGTGTATATAATATGGCTCCTATTATTACAAAAGATGGAATAGAGGGAAGTATTATAGTATTTGGAAATGATAATGATAATAGTTTTTCTTTATGTGAACTATTATCGAAAATCATTATGTTAGAATTAAATATCACTTGATGATATTTTTTTATGTTGTAAAATAATAAGTACACATGGAGGTACTTATGATAAAAAGAATAATGTTTGATTTAGATAATACATTAATTCCTTGGGATGGTAGTCAAGTAGATGCTTTAATTAAAACATTTAAAGAATGTGGTATAGACTTTTCTTATGAAGATAAAGATTTATATTTTAAAGCAATGCATAAGTATGAAAGTAAAAGTAAAAGATTTGATATGGTTGACTTATCAAGATTCATAGCTAAAGAACTAAATCTTGAAATGCCTGATGATTTTATTAAAAGATGGACCGATAAACTATGCTATTGTGTTCCACCAATAAATCAACAAACTGTTGATTTATTAAAATATCTAAGTTCGAAATATTCTTTAGTAGTAGTAAGTAATTGGTTTTATAAACAGCAAAAAAATAGATTAAAGAATTATGGTATTTTAGAATATTTTGATGAAATATATACAAGTGATAAATATGATAAGAAACCATATAAAGAAATGTATGAAGTAGCAAGTAAAGATTTCAATAAAGATGAAATAGTTATGGTAGGAGATGATTATTACATTGATATTAAGTCTGCTAATGATTTTGGATTAAATGCATTTTATTTAAGTAGTACAGCTAGATACTGTAATAAAAAGACAAAGATAATTAGAAATTTATATGAATTAAAAAAGTGGTTATAAAAAGAATAGATTGCTCTATTCTTTTTTTATACTATATCATCAAATAATTGTCTTATATCTATTTCTAAAGCATCAGCAAATTTACCTATGGTTTCTAATAAAGGTGTTTTATCAATTGATAAACACTCTAGATCTCTTACATATCCGTGAGTCAATCCAGTTTTATCTGCTAGTTCTTGTAATGTATAATTTCTCATTTTACGATATTTTCTTATATTTACTCGTACAATAAGTGATAAATTTTCTTTAGAATATCTGCTGTTCAAAGTATATCACTTTCTTTCTTGACCAAATTATTTCATACTTTATTTAAAAAATATGTCGTCTGGCTGAAGTTTTTGTGATACAATTAAACTATGAAAGGAGTTTATTAATATGGAAGAAGTAGTATATGAAGCAAGATTATCTGTTATTGGTCTTATTGTTAAACTTATAATAGATTGTTTTTTAATATTATTTTGTTTTTATGGATTATACTTAATTGTTAAAGATTTGATTACTTATTTTTCTACTAAACTTACTATTACTAATAAAAAGTTAACTGGAAAAACTGGTTTTATCCATAAAGAAGAATTAGATAGTCCTCTTAATAAAATATCTGGCGTAAAGATTTCTCAAGGTTTATTTGGACAAATACTTAACTATGGAAATGTTTGTATTACTACTGCTAGTTCTACTTTTATTTTTTATCAAATTCAAGATCCTAGTAGATTTAAGAATGTTTTAAATTCTCAGATTGAAGCATATGAAGAAGGTAAAATTGATAGACAAGCGAAGAAAATGGCTGATGCTTTAAAATAAGAATTTGCTTAAGTTCTTTTTTTGTGATAAATTATGTCTAGTCAATTAGTGATGAAGGAAAGAGCCTTATGTATACACTATTATAAGAGAGACCTGGAAGGTGAAAGTGGTCATAGTTGAAGTAGGGAATATGAATCTGGAGCTGAATCGTTACTCGCGTTAAGAGATTGAGTGTATGACAAGTTCATAAACTAAGGTGGTACCGTGCTATTTGCACCCTTAGATTATGGACTTTTTATTTTGGAGGTGTGATATGAGAAAGTTTGAAAAAATATCATTTGAACAATTTGTTAAAGATGTTAAGGATGATCGAATGCTTTACGATAGCATTGAACTACCTAAACGTAGTACTAAGACTAGTGCTGGTTATGATATAAGAAGTGTTGAAGATGGTATTATCAAACCTGGAGAAGCTAAAGCATTTAAGACTGGATTGAAGGTATGTATGAATCCTGATGAAGTTTTGTATATTTATAGTAGAAGTAGTCAAGGATATAAATATAATGTATGTCTTATGAATAGCGTTGGTGTTATAGATAGTGATTTTTATAATAATCCAGATAATGAAGGACATTTTCAAATTAAGTTAGTTAACTTTGGAGATAAAGATTTTGAAGTTAAAATAGGAGATAGAATTGGACAGGGAGTATTTATGAAATACTTAACTGTTGATGATGAAGAAGAAGTAAATGGAAAAAGAAAAGGTGGACTTGGTTCCACTGGTAAATAGGAGGAATAAATATGGAAGATAAAAAGAAATATTACATAAGTACAGCAATTGCATATACATCTGGTAAACCTCATATTGGTAATACATATGAAATTGTTTTAGCAGATGCAATTGCTAGGTATAAAAGATTAGAAGGATACGATGTTTATCTACAAACTGGTACGGATGAACATGGTGAGAAAATTGAATTAAAAGCTAAAGATGCTGGACAAACTCCACAAGAATTTGTTGATGAAAAAGCAGGAGAAATAAAAAGAATATGGGATTTAATGAATACATCTTATGATAGATTTGTTAGAACTACAGATAAACATCATGAAGAAGTAGTTCAACATATTTTTAAGAAAATGTATGATCAAGGAGATATTTATAAAGGAGAATATAGTGGATTATATTGTACTCCATGTGAATCATTCTGGACTGAGTCTCAATTAGTAGATGGTAAATGTCCAGATTGTGGTAGAGAAGTACAACCTAAGAAAGAAGAAGCTTATTTCTTTAAACTAAGTAAGTATCAAGATAGATTAGTAGATTATATTGAAAGTCATCCTGAGTTTATACAACCTGAATCTAGAAAGAATGAAATGTTAAATAATTTCATTAAACCTGGATTACAAGATTTATGTGTTTCACGTACGGCATTTAGTTGGGGAATACCAGTAGATTTTGATCCTAAACATGTTGTTTATGTTTGGTTAGATGCATTAACTAACTATATTACTTTCCCTGGTTATGATGTTGATGGAAATGAAACAGATAACTTTAAAAAATGGTGGCCAGCAGATTTACATTTAATAGGTAAGGATATTATAAGATTTCATACTATTTATTGGCCATGTTTCTTAATGAGTTTAGATATACCATTACCTAAACAAGTATTTGGTCATCCTTGGTTAATTATGGCTGATGGTAAGATGAGTAAATCCGTAGGTAATGTTGTATATGCTGATGATTTAGTAGATGAATTTGGTGTTGATGCTGTTAGATATTATTTCTTGCATGAGATACCATTCTCATCTGACGGAGTATTTAGTAGAGAATTATTAATTGATAGAATTAATGGTGACTTAGTTAATATACTAGGTAATTTAGTTAATAGAACTGTTAGTATGAATAAGAAATACTTTGAAGGTATTGTTCAAGAACATAATGTATCTGAAGATTTGGATAAAGATTTAATTGATAGTGTAACAAGTCTTCATACTAAAGTTACTGCTAAGATGGATGAATTAAGAGTAGGAGAAGCTATTCAAGAAATATTTGAAGTATTACGTAAATGTAATAAATATATAGATGATACAATGCCTTGGAGCTTAGCTAAAGACGAAAGTAAGAAAGAAAGACTTGGTACTGTATTATATAACTTATTAGAAGGTATTAGAGTATGTGCTGTATTATTAAAACCATTCTTACCTGATACTGGAGATAAGATATTAGAACAATTAAATACTAAGGTAGATAGTTTTGAATCTACATTCGAATTTGGTGGGTTAGAAGTAGGAAGTACTCTTGCTGAACCAGTTCATCTATTTGATAGAATTGAAGTTAAAGAAGATAAGTAATTATCTTCTTTTTTTGTTATAATTGATTTGGTGATTACTATGTTTACAGATACACATTGTCATATTTATAAAGAATATTATGAAGATATAGATGAAATAGTTAATAAGATAAAAGATAGTGGTATTAATAGAGTTATTAATAATGGATGTGATGATAAATCTAATAAAGAAGTAATATCTATGTTACCTAAATATAGAAATTTTATGTATGGAGCATTAGGTATACATCCTGAAAGTGTGGATGAATATACAGAATCTGATATGAAGTATATAGAAGATCATATTAATGATGAAGGTATTATTGCTATTGGAGAGATTGGGTTAGATTATCATTGGACTAAGGAAAATAAAGATAAACAAATAGAATTATTTGATAGACAATTATCATTAGCAGAAAGAGTTAATAAACCTGTAATTATCCACAGTAGAGATGCTACTTTAGATACTATAGAAGTATTAAAGAAACATCATGTTAGAGGAGTAATGCATGCTTTTAATGGTAGTTATGAAACTGCATGTATTTATATTAAGATGGGCTTATTACTTGGTGTAGGTGGTGTAATTACATTTAAGAATTGTAATTTAAAAGATGTAATTGAAAAGATAGATTTAAGTAATATTGTTTTAGAAACAGATTCACCTTATTTAACACCAACTCCATATAGAGGAGAAAGAAATGATAGTTCTCATATTATAGATATTGCTAGGTTTGTTAGTGAATTAAAGGGTGTATCTATGTATGAGTTAAGTAAGGAAACTAATGGTAATATAAAGAGGTGCTTTGACATTTAAAATATTTGATGCTAGTATATTAAATTAAGTCTTTTAGAGGTGAATTTTATGAATAAAATGAACTGGATAAAGATGGGGTTAAGAATACTATTATTGATTATTTTTATAATAGCATTAACAAAGTCTACTAGTAAAAATGTTGCTGTTAGAGTAGAAAATTTTAATTTTAATAAAACGTTGGGAATGCAAGCAGAAGCTTCTAAAGAAGAGGAAGAGGAACCGAAACCAGTCGTTGTTGAGAAAAAAACTCCTGTAGTTAGTACTACAAAGATTACTGGAGATTTAACTGGATATTCAGCTGATTGTCCTTTATGTAATGGTACATTAGCTTGCAAGCCTTCTTATAAAGTATATAAAAACAATGTAGTTACTTATCCAGATTCTACATATGGAAATGTAAGAATTGTGGCATCTTCTACAAAGATGCCTTGTGGTAGTATTGTTCGTTTTAATATAGGTACTATTTCATCTAGTCCTGTAACCGCTATTGTATTGGATAGAGGAGTATTAGGAAATGATTTGGATTTATTAATGCCTACAGAAAAAGATGCTATTAATTTAGTAGGTAGAAGACATATTACTTATGAGGTATTAAGAAGAGGATGGTAGTTTAGGAGGAATAAAATGGGTGAATTTCAACATAAACATAGTTTAGGACAAAATTTTTTAAAAGATAAAAATGTATTGGCAAAAATAATAGATAGTGCTCCTGTAGAAGAAAATGACTTAGTTATAGAAATTGGACCTGGGCAAGGTGCATTAACTAGATTTTTAAAACTATATAAATCAAATATATTATGTTTTGAAGTTGATGAAAGAGTAAAGAAATATCTGAATTCTTTTGAAGATAATAAAACGAAAATTATTTATAGGGATTTTATGGATATCGATTTATCAGATGAAGTAAAAGGTATTACTTATGAGAAATTATATTTTATAGCAAACTTACCTTACTATATTACAACTGCTATTATAGAAAAGATTATTCGTAGTAAGTTAGATGTAGAAGCAATGGTTTTTATGGTTCAAAATGAGGTAGCAGATCGTTTATCTGCTAAACCTGGTTCTAGAGATTATGGAGCTATCACTGTACAATTAAATTATTACTATGATATAGAAAAGCTATTTTTTGTAAGTAGAAAATCTTTTGATCCTGTACCAAATGTTGATAGTGCTGTTATTAGATTATGTAAAAAAGATCATTTTGTACAAGCAGATAATGAGGATTTGTTTTTTCAACTAATTAGAGATTCTTTCTTGATGAAAAGAAAGAATATACGTAATAATTTAAAGAAATATAATTTAGATGTTATTGAAAAAGTATTATCAGATTATGGATTAGATTTAACTTGTAGAGCTGAAAATATACCTGTATTATGTTTTATAGATATAGCAAATGAATTAAATAAAAGTACTAAATAGTACTTTTTTTTCATATGGTTACATAGGTGATTTGATGGATTTTAAAGTAGGAGATTATGTAACTAGGAAGAGTTATGATAATGATTTAGTATTTATTATTACAGATATAAAAGAAGAAGCAATATTAAAAGGATTTGATATTCGATTAATAGCAACAAGTCCTTTGGATGATTTGGTATTATGTGATGATTCTTTAAGAAAAGACGAGTTTTTAGATGAGTTATATAAGGATGAATCGGAATTATTAGATAGGTGTGAATATTTTTATCTTCCTCCAAGAATATTACATATAGATAGTGATTATGATTATTTGGATAAATGTTTAAAATATTATAAAAACAAACATATTATGGCTTATGGAAAGTGTATGAAAGAATCTGATTTTATTAAGAATATTTCTTCATTATTAAGAGAATATAAACCAGATATTTTAATTATTACTGGACATGATGCATATTATAAGAATAAAAATGTGTATAAGAATTCAGATTATTTTATTCAAACTGTGAAGGAGGCTAGAAAATATGAAAATAGTCATGAAAGATTACTAATTATTGCTGGAGCTTGTCAAAGTAATTATGAAGAAATAATAAAGTCTGGAGCTGATTTTGCTAGTAGTCCAAAAAGAGTTAATATTCATGCTCTAGATCCAGCAATTATTGCTTCAAGTGTTGCTTTAACAGAAAAAAATCAATCGATTGATATTGTGGAATTGCTAGAAAAAACAAAATATGGTAAGGATGGTATGGGTGGATTAAAAGTAAATGGTTTTATGTATGTGGGGTATCCTAGATGAAAACTATTTATGAAGCTAAGAGTTTTGTTAGGAACAATATTGGGAAAAAAGTCTGTGTACAAGTTAAAGGTATTCGTAATAAGTATGAAATAATTCATGGAATTATAACAAATTGTTATCCAAATGTATTTCTTGTGAAAACAAGTGAAAGTAGGAAAAGTTTTACTTATACTGATGTTCTAATAGGCAATGTTATTATACAGTTGAAATAGATATTGCAAAATTAATTAATTTGCTTTAAAATGGAAGTAGTAAGTTATACTTGGGAGGAGTGTGTTTCATGAAGATTACAAGAGTTGAACTTCGTAATAAAGAAAAGGAAGATTCACGTATGAAAGCAATAGCAAAAGTTACATTAGATGAAGCTTTTGTTGTTACTGGAATTAGGTTGATTCAAGGCGATGATAAAATGTTCATTGCTATGCCAAGCAGAAAAGTTTCAGAAGGTGTTTATGATGATGTTTGTCATCCAGTAAACCAAGAAACTCGTAAGATGTTTGAAGATGCTATTTTTAATGCTTATGAAGAAATGAAAAAAACTGGCGAAGAAATAGTTAAAATAGATTTATAAGACTCAGATTTCTGAGTTTTTTATTTGTTCTAAAAACAATTATTTAACATATATTTTATTAGGTGATGATATGGAAGATAATTCGAAACAAGAAATAAAGATAATTGATAGAAATATTATTTACTTAACGGGTATTGATAAGATTGTTCATTTTGATAATGAAGAATTTCTGTTAGAAAGTGTTTTAGGAACTATTTTAATACGTGGAGAAAATTTGGAAGTTGTTAAATTAGATACACATGATGGTGTTGTTAGTATTAAAGGTATGCTTCAAAGTTTTACGTATGATGATGGTAAGAAGAAAGATGGAGAATCTTTTATAGGTAAATTATTTAAATAATGACATCAATTATTCAATTGATTTGTTTGCTTCTAAGTTTTTTATTCGGATATATATTTTATTATTTGAGTTTTAAATTATACAAAATAATTTATAATTCTTTCTTTTTATTTAAGCTTATTATATCTTTCTTTTTTGTTTTATTTATGTCTATATTTTATGTATTTATTCTTTATAAAATTAATGATGGAATATATCATTATTATTTCTGTTTAAGTATTATTATTGGATTTATTTTGTGTGGTGTAAAAGAACGTAAATCGAATTTCTAAAGTTCATTTCTTCTGGTCTTTCCTATGGTATACTTAAGATAATAAGGAGGGATATGTATGAAAGCGTCTAAGATAAAACATAAAAAAGCTGTTAAACAGAAGAATGAAGATGCTGGATATGTAACTTTCTTATTGGTTGCTATATTTATTTTTATAGTTATATTAATTAGTACTATATTTTCTGATATGATGCAGATATATAGTAATAGAAGAGAGACTAAAGTCCTTCAGGAAAGATATACTTCTTTATTAGAAGAGGAAGCTTCCTTACATAGTGAAGTTGTTAAATTACAAGATCCTGACTATGTAGCTAGATATGCTAGGGAAAAGTTCTTGTATTCTAAAGATGGAGAAAAAATATTACGTATTGTTGATGGAAAGTTAACAAATGAAGGACAAGTGGCTAGCGTCGAAAAGGATAAAGAAGAATAGAACTATTCTTCTTTTTTTAGTATAATTTAATTGGATGTGATGTTATGGAAATACTTTTAGGTAAAACTGCTGGATTTTGTGGAGGAGTTATTAATTCCGTTTCAAAGAGTAACCAATTATTAAAACAATATAAAAACTTATATTGTCTTGGAGAGATTGTTCATAATAAACGTGTAGTATCTGAATTAGAAAAAAAGGGTATGAAGTTTATTGATTCATTAAATGAAGTTGAAGATGGTAGTAAAGTAGTTATACGTGCTCATGGGATTGCTAAGGAAGTATATGAAGAAGCTAATAGAAGAAATATTGAATTATTTGATTTAACGTGTCCTAAAGTATTATTAATTCATAAAGAAGCAGAAGATCTTGTTAAGGATGGATACTATGTTACTGTTGTTGGGAAAAAGGATCATCCAGAAATTATAGGTACTATTAGTTATTGTAATGAAGATAGTCTTATTATAGAAAATCAACACGATGTTGATAAAGTAATTGAATATATTGAAACTAAAGGATATTCTAAAGTTGCTTTATTGTGTCAAACGACATATTCTATGAGTAAATTTGATATTATAGAAAAAGAATTAAGAGATAAATTATCTGATATTGAATTTAAGGTTTTAAATACAATTTGTAATGCTACGGAGTTAAGACAAAAAGAAACTGAAGAATTATCTAAAAAAGTGGATGTGATGATAATTATTGGTGGGAAGAATAGTTCTAATACAAAAAAATTAGATGAGATTGCATCTTGTTATACAAAAACTTATTTAATTGAAAATGTTGATGAATTGAATGATTTTGTTTTTGATTATGATAAAGTAGGAGTTATGGCTGGAGCGTCTACACCTAAAGAAAGTATAGATGAAGTTTTAGATTATTTAAATAACAAAAAGTTATAATAATTATTAAAAAATATTATGGTAGAGTTCGGTATAATTCTACCTTTTTTATGTTATAATTCAGATGGTAGGAGTGTGGTGCTATGGAAAAGAAACAAGTTAAAAAGGAAAAATTAAGACTTATTGTTTTTGAAAGTGCAAAAGAACTTGGGGAGAGTGTTGATAAACATTTACTTAGAATGTATGGAATTGATGAAGATAAATATTCTTTTATAATTCCATTAAAAGAGAATTTTTTTGAAGATGGTCATTTAAAAGTGGAAATAAATGAAACTGTTAGAGGCATGAACTTATTTATGTTAACGGATATAGGAAACTATTCTATCGAATATAAGATGCATGGATTAATTAATCATACAAGTCCTAATGATTTGATGATTCAGTTAAAAGATGGAATAGGAGCTTGTAATAGACACGCAGAATACATAAATATAGTTATGCCTTTATTATATGCAGGAAGGCAACATAGAAAGAATACTAGAGAAAATTTAATGTGTGGTATGAATTTACATGAATTAGATAAATTAACTGGTATTAAAACTTTTGTTACATTTGATGCTCATGATCAAGGAGTTGAACATGCTGTTAATCATATGGAATTTGATAATTTTTATGCAACGAATACAATTTTAAAAGATTTAATTAATGATATGAGTGTTTCTTCTTTAAAGAAAATAGTATTTGTTGCACCAGATACTGGAGCAACTGGAAGAAGAAATGTATATTTGAATTCCTTTAATTCAAAATATATTCATAGAGAAGCTGGTAGTTTTATTAAACAAAGGGATTATAATAATTTAGTAGATGGTAAATATCCTGTTATTGCTCATGAATATTGTGGCAACGAAAATATAGAAGGTTATACTGCTATTGTATCTGATGATATGATTTCTAGTGGGGGATCTATGTTTGATGTTATTGACGAATTGAATAAATTAAATGTTAAACATATCTATGTTGTAGTTACATATGCTTTATTTACAAAAGGAATTGATATGTTTAATAAATATTATAAGGAAGGCAAATTTGATGGTATATATACAACGAATCTTTCTTATATACCTAAAGAATATCAAGAAAAGAAATGGTTACATGTATGTGACTGTTCTGAATACTTAGCACAAATTATTTATTCTTTATATAATGATGAATCTATTAGTGAATTATTAACAGATAAATCATTACCAATTAAATTATTAGAAGAGAAATTAGGAAAAAAGAAAAAGTAAAGATATAGTCTTTTTCTTTTTATTATGTGATAATATATGTTACAATTTAGATGATAGGTGATGAACAAATGCGAAAAGTATATATTGTTTTAACTTATACAGGAACAATTTTATCTAAACTTGTGAAGTTATATACTCACAAAGAATTTTCACATGTGTCTATTTCCTTAGATGAGAAGTTAGATGAAATGTATAGTTTTGGAAGATTAAATCCTTATAATCCATTTTGGGGAGGATTCGTTCATGAAAACAAAAATAAGGGTACATTCAAAAGATTTTATAAAACAAAGACAAGAATATATTCTATTCAAGTTAATGAAGATCAATATGAAAGTCTTAAACAATTAATAAAAGATATTCAAGATGAAAACAAAAGAAAGTCTTATAAATTCAATATGATAGGTTTAATTGCTGTAATGTTTAATTTAAGAATTAAAAGAGAACGTGGTTTCTATTGTGCTGAATTTGTTAAGTATTGTTTGGAAGAATCCAATATAGAATTAAATTTACCGGATATTATTAAGCCAGATGACTTTAATAAAATTTTAGATGTAAGTGAAGTATATAAAGGTCAATTAAGAGATTACGATGTGTAATCTTTTTTTATGAATAAAAATACTATAATTCATTATTATTAAATAGAGGTGATATATGAATTATCTATCTATTATTATCATAGCTATTGGTTTAGCTAGTGATTCTTTTGCAGTTGCAATTTGTAATGGAACGATTATTAGAAATAGAATTCTTTTTTATTCTATTCTTATATCTGTTGTTTTTTCTTTCTCACAAGTATTGATGCCTTTTTTAGGTTATTTGTTAGGGAATGCTTTTAGTAAATATTTGATTAATGTAGATCATTGGATTGCTTTTATACTGTTATTATTGATAGGAGGTAATATGTTATTTGATAATTCTTCTAATCAAAATGAATTACATTATGTATTATCAATAGGAAATTTATTTTTTTTATCTATGGCTACTAGTATAGATGCTTTTGCTGTTGGTGTTACTTTTTCTTTTTTTCATTTGTCTTTTTTGATAGTTTTATTGATTATTGGAATTGTTACTTTTATTATGTCTTTTTTTGGTGCATATATTGGATATATATTTGGAAAAAAGTACGAAAAAACATCTAAAATACTTGGTGGTTTAATATTAATATTTATGGCGTTTAGACTTCTTTTTCAACACTTGTTTTTATGATATAATCATATTAGGAGGAATAATTATGGAAAAGGCGAAAGTTTATTTTACAAAGGATATTACTCCAGAAAGCTTAATTAAAATTTATGAAGCTTTAGGAGTTAATTTAACAGGTAAAGTAGGAGTAAAAGTTTCAACTGGAGAAGCAGGAGCTAAAGGATATTTAAAAGCGAATTTAATTGCTCCGTTAGTTAAGAAATTAAATGGAACTATTATAGAGTGTAACACAGCATATCCTGGAGCTAGGAATAACGCAGAGGAGCATTTAAAAGTTGCAGCAGATCATGGTTTTACTTCATTTGCTGATGTGGATATTATGGATGCTAATGGAGAATTTAAGATTCCTACTAGAGATAATTCAAAACATTTAAAATATGATTTAATTGGAGAAAATTTTAAGAATTATGATTCCATTTTGAATTTAGCACATGGTAAAGGACATGCTATGGGTGGATTTGGAGCTAACTTAAAGAATCAATCTATTGGTATTGCTTCTCGTAATGGTAAAGCTTATATTCATAGTTGTGGTCAAACTGAAGATCCAGATGCATGTTGGAGTGCCAAATTTGAACAACATGAGTTTATTGAATCTATGGCTGAAGCAGCAACAGCTGTTGCTGATTATTTAAAAAAGAATAATAAACCAATAGTTTATATTACAGTAGCTAATGCTATTAGTGTAGATTGTGACTGTGATGCTCATCAAGGGGATCCTGTTATTGCAGATATTGGTATTTTTGCTTCATTAGATCCAGTAGCTAATGATCAAGCATTCATCGATGCTATTTGGGCTACACATGAAGAAGGTACACCTGCAATTCAAGAAAGAATTGATACAAGAAAAGGAAGACATATTACTGAGTATGCTCAGGAGTTAGGCTTAGGTACTACAGAATATGAATTAATTGAAATATAAAAGATTGATTATTCAATCTTTTTTTTAATTATAATATTTATATAGTTGGTAATATTTATTAAGAATCAATAGAATTCAAAAGTATGAGTAGTTTTATATTTTTTATATGATATAATGATACTAGAGAGGTGTAGAATGAAAGACAATAAGTTTATATTAGGGCTTTTGGTTGGTATTTTAGTATGTTTGTTTTGTGTAGGAGCATTTTATTTAGGAACAAGGTATGCAAATAAGACTGATCAAAAAGATAATCCGGATATAAAAGAAGAAAAGAAGGAAGATTTAGAATTTAAAGATTTAGCTTTAGATGATTCTTTAGTATTAGAAGCAGAAGAATTAAATCCACATTATATTTGTGGTGGTAGTATTTTTTTAAAATATTATACAGGTAAAAGTGTTAAAGTTGATCAACTAAAAGATGAATTAAAAATAGAAATGATTTTTAATCAATATGGTTCAGATGTTCTTGCTCATACAGATAAAGATGATCCTGTATTTAGTGTAAAAGATAAAGGATTTGATAAATATTTTGAGGATTTGAGTTTCTTAGATAGTTACAAAGATGGTGAAACGTATAGTTTAGCATCTATGCCAGCTACTTTTGAATATAAAGATGGATTATTTAGATTTACTTCATATGCAACTGGATGTGAAGGGGCTTATGAAGGAGATGTTTCTCGAATAGTTTCCGCTCGTAAAAATGATGAACAGTTAGTTGTAAATTACGTAGTTTTTTATGTAACGTATGACTATGAAAAAGAAACAATAGATTCTTATTTACATGAAGATGATAAGAAACCAGTAGAGAAAAATATTGAAGTTGATAAGAATAATCAGTATGTAATCAATTCAGATTTATATGATCATTATGAATTTGTTTATGATATAACGAATGGTAATCTCCGATTAGAATCCATTAATTATTTACCAAAAGAATAGTTTTACTATTCTTTTTTTATAAGATATTTATGATATAATGATGTTGGTAAAAGAGGTAGAGAAATATGGAAAAGGGTTATTGTAGGCTAGCTATTCCTACTATTCAAACAGATAGTATTGTAGATGGTGAGGGAATTCGAAGTGTAATATGGTTTCAAGGATGTGGTCATGCTTGTCCTGAGTGTCATAATCCTGAAACGTGGGATTTTAATGCAGGTGAAGTTATTTCTATTGATGAGATTAAAAAACAGATTGATGAATTAGAATTTCAAACTGGTGTAACGTTTTCTGGTGGAGATCCTATGTATCAAATTGATGCATTAATTGAGTTGGCTAAATATGTTAAAGAAAAAAATATGAATGTTTGGGTATATACGGGATTTGTATACGAAGATTTATTAGAAATGGCTAAAAAGGATTCTAGATATAGTGATGTATTTCAGTATATAGATGTCTTAGTAGATGGACCTTTTAAAATTGATTTAAAAAGTTTTGATGTGGCTTTTAGAGGTTCAAGTAATCAAAGATTAATAGATATACCTAAAACACTAAAAAATAATAAGGTTATTACGTTGGAAAAGTACAAATAGTACTTTTCTTTTTTTTAAAAATATGTATAATAACATCTTAAGTAGGTGAGGTCCATGGGAAATCTTAGAATCAAGAACTTACAATTTTCTTTTGAAGATAAACAAGTTTTTCAAGATGTAAATTTTACTTTACGTAAGGATAAGACTCTAAGTATTATTGGTACCCCTGGATCTGGTAAAACAACTCTTTTAAAATTATTAAATGGTGAATTTAATTATGATGGAGAAATTGTGATAAATGGTGTAGATGCTTGTTTAGAAAATCAAAATGCATTACATAGAGTAATTGCATGTGTTTTTTTAGATTCTCCATTTTTAACAGATTTAGTTAAAGATGAATTACGTTTTTCTTTAGAAAATATCAATATGAATCCTAAAGATATTCAAATAAAATTGGATGAAATAAATACTTTTTTTGGTATTAATAAAATATTGAATAAAAAGATTGATAGTTTAAATAAAAATGATCAGATTTTAGTAAAAATATTATCTTATGCTATTTATAATCCTTCTTATTTAGCATTAGATGATTTGTTAATATATTTAGATAATCGTACTAAGATTTTATTATTAAATTATTTAAATTCTAAGAATATTACTTTAATAAATGTTACTAGTGATATGGAAGATGTTTTATATACAGATTATATTCTTTGTTTATATGATGGTATTAATGCTATTGATGGTAAAACATTAGATGTCTTACAAAACGAAAAAATATTAAAAAGACTAGGTTTTGATTTGCCTTTTTATGTAGATTTATCATTACAATGTAAATCATATGAATTGATAAATAAAATTTATTTAAACAAGGAATCGATGGTGAATAGTTTATGGAAATAATATTTAACAAAGTTTCTTATGTAGATAAGAATTTAATAGAATCTAATGTTTTAAATAATATTAATCTTATATTTAAAGAAGGAAATATCTATTCTTTTATTGGAGAAAGTTTAGATATTATTCCTAAACTATTATGTGTAATTAAAAGACCTAGTAGTGGAGAAATTAAGATTAATAATATGATTATACGTAGAACGAGTCATATTAATAATATTCAGTTATTACGTAAAGATATTGGTTATGTTTCAGGGTCTTTGTTTTTTTTGAAGAGTAATGTTAAAGAAGAAATAAAAGAGATTATGAAAAATTATGGTTATGAAACAAAGAATGTTATTAAACATATTGTTGATTCTTTAAAATTAGTCGGCTTGGATGAAAGTTATTTGGAAAGAGATGTAAATACATTATCAACTTCCGAAAGAAAAAAAGTAGTATTAGCATCTGTTTTATCTTATAATCCTGGAGTGATTGTGTTAGATCATTTCTTTGATGGATTAATTTTTAGAGATAAAGAATATTTTAAGAAGTTATTTTTGAAATTAAAAAGTAAGTATAAGAAAATAATTATACTTTTAAATAGAACAATAGAAGATACTTTTCAACTTGTTGATAAGATATATGTTATTAACAAAGGTGAATTGATATTTACAGGTGGGAAGGAATTATATTATAATCCGAAAATATATAAATATATAGAAAAGCCTAAGATTGTAGAATTTACCCAGTATGCTCAAGAAACAGGACATGATATATTAGAATATACAGATATTAAAGAATTACTTAAGGAATTATATCGTAATGTTAGATAAATTAGATTATTGTTATAATGATGTTGACTCTATTGTTCATAGAATAAATCCTATTGTAAAATGGATTGGTTTTTTGTTTTATATATTATTTTTGTTTTTAAAATATAATAATATTGTTTTTATTTGTAATATGGTGTTTATATTTTTACTTATGTTGTTAAGTAATGTAAGTTATGTAAGATATTTACGTGTAATATGGAATTTAAAATATTTTATTATTATTTATTATTTATTTACTTTGAATACTTTGAATATGGAATTGTATGATGTTAATATATTGATGTTTAAAGCATTATTTTTAATAATCTATGTAAAAGTTATTATTTTTACAACTTCTAAGGAAAGTATGGGAAAAGGAATAGCTTACTTGTTGAATATATTTAATCTAATAGGAATAAGTATTCGAAAGATAGAGATGTTTTTTATAAATATATTTACATTTGTTTTGTGTTTTATCACAAATCATAATGAAACTGTTTATTCTATGGAATTTAAGGGTATACAATATGGTTATAGTAATTTATTTCATAAAATGAAGTTTAATTTTTCTAATATAAAAAGGGTACATGAAGTTAGTAAGAATGATATGGCTAAAAGAAAAAAAGGATTGTTTGATAAACTATATAATAGTAAATTAGAAAAGAAATATAAATATCGTAGTAAATTTAACTTATTTGATATTTTATATTTACTATATTATATTTGTTTATTGACGTTTTATGTGTTGGTGGTGAGATAATGTATTATTTGATGGAAATTGCTTATGATGGAAGTAAATTTTATGGATTTCAAAGATTAAATGAAGAAATTTCTGTTCAGAAGGCTGTTGAGGATGCCTTAACGAAAATAAATAAAAAGAAAGTTGAAATAAAAGGAGCAGGCAGAACAGATAGAGGAGTACATGCAAATGGACAGTGTGTTTCTTTTCGATTAGATATTCATATATCAGAATATGGTTTAAAATCAGCTATTAATTCTATTGTGGAACCTTATATATATGTAAAAAGAGTTCAAATTGTAGATGAGAAATTTCATGCAAGATTTAATGTACAAAAGAAAAGATACATTTATAAGATTAATTTAGGAGAATATAATCCTATTATGTCAGATTATATTTATAATCCAGAATTTCCACTAGATGTTGATAAAATGAAAGAAGTATCAAGGTTGTTTATAGGAGTACATGATTTTCATAATTTTGTTTCAGGAGAAAGAGATAATAATGAATGTATTGTTTATTCAATAGATTTTGATATTAAGGATAATATATTAAGTATTACTTTTGAAGGAAAAAGTTTTTATCGATATATGGTAAGAAATTTGGTTGGAGCCATGATAGATGTTGGAAGAGGCAAGGATGATATTACTTCTGTTAAGATGAGATTAGAGTCTAGAGAGGATATCAATGGATATACTGCTCCAGCATGTGGTTTATATTTAGATAAGATAGATTACTAATAATTATTGAAAAATAGCAATAAAAACCAAATAATCTGTCTATTTTGTTAAAAAAAGGGATAAATTCGCTGATTTTGTTTGACTTTTTTAACCCTTTCCCATATAATTTTAATCGGTACATTTTATTTGTTCGGAATTGTTAGGCGTGGGAAACTGAAGCAAGGATGAACAGTGAAAGGAAAATTTGATATGAATACATTTATGCAAAAGAAAGAAACTGTTGAACGTAAATGGTATGTTATCGATGCTGAAGGAGTTACTTTAGGAAGATTAGCTACTAAAGTTGCTACTGTATTAAGTGGTAAACATAAAACTACTTATACTCCTCACATTGATTGTGGAGACTACGTAATTGTAGTTAATGCTGAAAAAGTTAATTTAACTGGTAAAAAACTTGAAGATAAGAAATATTATAATCATAGTAGATACGCTGGTGGATTAAGAGAAAGAAATGCTAAAACAATGATCGAACAATATCCAGAAGAAATGATTGAAAGAGCTGTTAAAGGTATGTTACCAAAAGGACCTTTAGGAAGAGCTATGGGTAAGAAATTATTCGTATATGCTGGTCCAGAACATAAACAACAAGCTCAACAACCAATAGAATTGAAAGTTGACTAGGAGGTTTTAAAGTATGGCTAAAAATAACGTATGGACTGCTACTGGACGTAGAAAACGTTCTGTTGCTCAAGTTAGAATGACTGCTGGTAAAGGTAATATAACAGTTAATGGTAAAGATGTTAATGAATATATGCCTTTTGCAGTATTAGTAATGGATTTAAAACAACCATTAGTTGCAACTAATAATGAAGATAAGTTCGATATTGATGTTACTGTTAGAGGCGGAGGTTTCTCAGGACAAACTGGTGCTATTAGATTAGGTATTACTCGTGCTTTATTAGCTTTTGATGCTGATGCTGATCAAGCAAGAGAAGATTCTTATAGAAAAGTTCTAAAAACTAAAGGATTGGTTACTCGTGATCCAAGAAGTAAAGAACGTAAAAAACCAGGACTTAAAAAAGCACGTCGTGCTCCACAATTCTCAAAACGTTAATTTATTTCAATGTTTTACAAAGCTCGTATTTTATGCGAGCTTTTTGCATGGTATAATATAACTAGGTGATGTTATGAAAAAAACTAAAAAGATTATTATATTTTCTATTATAATTCTAATTTTAATATTAATTATATTCTTAGCTATTTTCTTTTTTAAAAAAAGACTAGATACTATAACTTTAATACCAGACAAAACAGTAATTGAAAATGGTAAGTATGTTTATGATACTTTTGAATTTTATATAGAAAACGAAGAAAAAGAAAAAATATTTGGAAAGCTTTATAAACCAAAAAGAAATGAAAAAATGCCTATTGTTATTTATTCTCATGGATTAGGAGCTACATATCGAGCTTGTACTGATTATGCAGAAATTCTAGCAGAATATGGAGTTGCATCTTATTGCATTGATTTTCGAGGAGGGTCTGATCGAAGTAAAAGTGATGGACTTACAACGGATATGTCTATTTTAACAGAGGTTGACGATTTAAAATTTGTGTACAAACAAATTTTAGATTGGGATTTTGTAGATACAAATAATGTAGTACTCATGGGATCAAGTCAAGGTGGAGCTGTATCGGCAATTGTTTCTAGCGAATTAAATGATGAATTAAAAGGATTAGTACTTTTATATCCTGCTTTGACTATGCCGGACGTTTTTAGAGAAAGATTTGAAGATTTAGATTCTGTTGCTGAAGAATTTAAATTAACTGATAAAATAACAGTTGGTAAGAAATATTTTTCTGATGTTCGTGATTTGTATATTATGGATATGTTATCTAGTGATACTAAACAAATATTAATTATACATGGAACGGAGGATAAATTAGTTTCAATTGATGTTTCTAAAAGAGCAATAGAGTTATATCCTAATAGTAAATTATATGAAATTGAAGGTGCAGGACATGGTTTTGAAGATGATCAATTTGATAAAGCTATGGAATATATATTAGAATATTTAAAAAAAATAGAGATTGTGGAGTGATTATATGAAATTGTGTAGTGAATGTAATGTTGAAATGAAAGAAAATTGTAGAATTGATGGACAACATCCATTTGAAATAGGAGAAGATGGAAGATCTGATTTATATGTTAGTATTCCTACTGGTAATAAATCTAGTTTTATTGGAATACCTTATGATGTTATGGATAGGTATAAATTAAAAGCGAGAGTATGTCCATCTTGTGGGAAAATTGAAATATATATTAATCTACAAGAGAAACTATAATTATGAAAATATATATAATTGGTCCTTCTGGTAGCGGAAAGACTACTTTAGCAAATCATTTATCGTATAAATATAATGTTCCTGCTTATGAGTTAGATTGTTTAGTATACGATGATGAACATGATCATGTAAAAAGAAGTGATTTGGATGTTCAAAAACTATTTGAGGGAATTTTAAATAAGCCAGAATGGATTATTGAAGATGTTGGTCGTGAAAAATTCTATAAAGGATTAGAAAAATGTGATATTATTTATTATCTGAGGATTTCTAAATGGATGGTTTATGGTAGAGTTGTTAAAAGATGGTTTCGTCAGAGATTAGGATTTGAAAAATGGAATTATCCTCCTACTATTCCTCAATTCTTTGATACGTTGAGAGTTGCCAAAGGGTATTATAATAAAGAACCGGAAAAAATTAATTATATAGAACAATTTTCTGATAAGGTAGTGTATTTAGATTATAAAGAAATAAATAAAATAATTAGAGAAATCTAATTATTTTATTTTGAAATCTTTTGTAAAAGAAAAAAGTAATAATGTGTCTATTGACTTGTAAAGAAGAAATGATTATTGCCATTTCTTTTTATTTTCTTTATAATGGTTTTAAGAGTGGAAAGGTGCTAATTATGGATAGTAGTTCAAAGAAAAACAATGCTTTTTTATATATATTAATAGTCATTCTTTTTTTAGCTTTAGGTATCACATTAGGTGTTTATGGGACTAAAAAATATTTATCATCAAAAGAGAATGATGACTCAAAGGAAGTAGTAGAAGGTGCTTTAGATATTACAGATAAAAAGGAATATGCTTCTACTATTGAGAAGTTGTATTCTTCTTTAGGAGGGAATCCAATTTACTATTCGTCTAAAGGTTTTTCTTTAGAAACGATGGATAATAATACAAAATTATCTTTGGTATATAATTATATTACTTCTCATGATATTGGATTATCTGAACAATTGAATTGGTCATATTGGGGAGCCAATACTTGTGATTATAACTTTATTGTTGATCCTTTAACTGAAGATGAATCTGGATTTAGCCAAATATGTACAATTTTAAGAGTTCCTACATCTGAATTTGTCAGTTCATTTAAAGCTTTATTTAATAGTGATAAGATTGATACAAGTGTAGATTTTAGTCCTTCATCAAATAAAAATTGTGTTTTAGATGGTAGTGATTACGTTTGTGGTACAGTTGATAATAATGGTAGCTCAGGATCTTTAGATGGAAAGTTTGAAATCCTTAAAGTAACATTAGAAAATGATATAATTTCTATTTATGATAAAGGTTATTTAATTGATACAAGAAGTGATAAAGTAGATTTGAATGATGGTAATAGTAATCATTATCTTCATACATCAGATAGTACAAATTATTATTATGAATTAAAAAGTGCTGATAATGTTACTTTTAAGCATGATTTTAAAAAATCTTCTGATGGTAATTACTATTATGTAAGCACTAGTGTTGTTGAAAAAGAATAGTTTATCTATTCTTTTTTTTATGTTAGAATGATATTGTAGAAAATAGTGGTGATTTGAATGAATTCTTATTCTGAAAGAAATAAACAAATTGTTGATTATCTAAATTCTAAAATGGATGAAATAGATAAAGAATATCCACAAATAAATGTTAGAAGTAGAGCTGCTAAAGCTTTAGATAATGTTTTAGAAAGTCCTGGTTCATTTGATGAAGTAAAAGAGAAGTTAGATAAAACATTTGATAAAATGATAGAAGTCTTTAAAGAAAAAGAAGATGAAAGAAGGAGTCAAGAAATATCTGCTAGAAATTTCTTTGATATTCAAATGGAAAGCAGAAATGTTGTCTCTTATCCTAATAAGTTTTTTGGTGAGACTTTTAAAACGCCACTTATTGATATTTTTGAAAAATATGATGAAGTTATTAACAATCCTAATATAGAAAATAAAGGTGCAGCTTTTGATCACGAATTTAAAAATTTGCTTTTTGTTTTAAAACAAAAATATAAAGCTAGTATTTCATCTCAAATTAAAGATGATATTATGAGAGGTGAATGGAATGGAAAGAAGGAAGATCCTCTATTGTTTGTATCTTCTGATTTGTTTAGAGGAATAGATGCCTTAACTTTTGATTCTATTAAAAATCTATATGAGATATTCTTAAATGATTTAAATATAATTAGTTCTGATTTTGATAATAGTATGAAATTCTGTGTAAATGGAAGTGAAACTCCTTACGTTTTAACAGATAATAAGTATTACTCTAATGATGCATATTTTGATTTTCGAAGACTGGTACATTTGTTTGAATTTGGGAAAAAACATGGTAAAAAGTTAAGACTACATTATCTTATTCATGATGATTATGTTCCTGAAGATTTGATATCTAATGTATCTAATATGAATGAAGAAGAAAAAAGGGAATATACGTTATCATTTTTAGATGATTATATTTCGCATTTGAGTAAAGAATTAGAAGACCGTCAAATTGTTTTAGACCAAATTGATGTCATTGGTAATATTGGGTTAGACAATGATCGTCATTTTTGGTTAGATACTTTGGGAGATACATATTATGTTGATGTTTTTAAAATCGTTAGAAAATATTTTTATAATTCTATGTTATGTATTCAAGTTGATGATGAATGTATTGACTTAGTATGTTCTAAAGCGTGTAATATGATTAGGAATATTCAAACTATTGAAAAAAGTGAAGGAATTCATTTAATTGATGGTATTGGAGTTTCTTCTCATATAACAGAATTTATGGAGTATTATGGACGAGAGCTTTCTGGAAAAGATATGTATGACACAATGATGCAATATTGTAGTTTTGGATTGCCTATTATTAGAACAGAATTTGATTATAAATTAATGGACGAAACAAATTTGGCTTATAAACCTGAGTTTTTAAAAACTATGGAATATATTGATACTAGATGTGGTATTTGCGGTTATATACTTTGTGGAAATAGTGATACGTTAACTAATCAAAAGGGAGAATTTAATCATGTTCATCTTGTAAATCAAAAGGGTTTGCCTAAAAAAGAATATGATAGTATACGAGATAAATATTTAAATAAAGTAACAGTGTCAAGCAATAGTTCAGATAATAATACAACAGGAACAGTTATTAAGTATTCTACTGATAATAGAGGATCTATTAATGCTTTGTTTACTTTATTCGTTGTGTTATTCATATTAATAGGATTTATTGTTAGTGCTTTGTTTTTGGCTAGTTAGGTGATTTTTTATGAAAAACAATTTAATATTTAGATTTATATGTAGTATTCCTGTTATATTGATTACTTTATATTTTTTACCTTTTTTAGGTATTTGTTTGATTTTATTTCGATTTTATATGTACCGAGATAGAATTTATAAAACTCCTATTTTTATTACTGTCTTGGGCATTATAATTTTAATTCCCCAATTATTAAATTATATTTTTTCATTAATATCTTTTGATAGTAGCAAATTACCTTATTTTAATAAAGTTGTTCAATCTAATATATATGTTGATTTTGTTAAATATGGTAAATTTTTAGTTACTTTAGGAATAATTGTTTTAATATTGTCTTTTGTTATAAAAAATTTAGTTTCAAAATTAAGTAATAAGTTAGAATCTGGCATTAAGAATTATATTGAAAAAGAAGAAATCAAATCAAGAGAGATTGCAGAAAAAAATGATTTGATTGTTAGGGAAAGAGAAGCAGAAGCTAGAAATCTTCATGTAATAAAATGTCCTTATTGTGGAGGAGATAATATGGTTTCTACTCCAACAACTACTTGTAAGTATTGTAGGAGACACATAACATCTGATAAGAATAAATAATATCTTTTAGCATAAAAAATAATATGAAGAAGATATTATTTTTTTTGTTTTTGCTATTTTGTTTAATTACTAGTAGTGTTGGCTATTCAATGGAAATGAACGAAAAACTGATTGGGAAATATATTGTTATAGATGTGGGACACGGAGGATTAGATAGCGGAACTGTAGTTGATGACGTATTAGAAAAAGATTTAAATCTTCAAATTGCATTAAAACTTAGAGATGTACTTGTTCAAAATGGGGCAAGTGTGTTATTAACTAGGGATGGTGATTATGATTTAAGTAGTCCTAATGCAGAAAGAAGAAAGAAAAGCGACTTTGATAATAGGATATCTTTAATTAATAATAGTGGAGCAGATCTTTATATTAGTATACATATGAATTATTTAGATGATAAGAGATATTCAGGAGCTCAGGTTTTTTATACAGAAGGTAATGAATTACTTGCTGGTTGTATTCAAAAAGCTTTTGATAATTCATTTCATGAAAAAATGATTTCTAATGATATTTATATGTATAAAAAACTTACTATTCCTGGCGTTTTAATAGAGTGTGGTTTTTTAAGTAATGATAAGGAACGTAATTTGTTATTGAATGAAGATTATCAATGGAATTTAGTTGCCAAAATAATAAAGGGGCTTAAGGTCTTTTATTGATTGTACTTCTTCTTTTTTTATCTTATAATTATATTGGTGATTGAAGTGAATAAAAAAGTACTTTTAGATAGATTAATACGTTTTTTGTCAAAGGACGAAAAAACGGAAATTCCTGATGATTTATCTGAGAAAATGAAAATATATAAATATTTATCTTTAGCTTGTGATTTAGATGAAATTCCATTAGATATTTTAAAAGATGATGATCGTTTATTGCGTTTGGATTTAGTTAATAAACAATTAACAGATGGAGAAAGAGTAAAAAATATTATAGAAACGCTTGGTAGTGAATTAAAGCATGCTAATAAGATTGCTTTATGGAATGGAGATATTACTACTATTTATTGTGATGCTATTGTTAATTCGACTGATGATCATTTATTTGGGCCTAAGAAATATCTTAAAAATAATATTGATAGCGAAGTTCATTTTCGTAGTGGTTTAAGATTACGTAATAAATGTAAAAAGATTATTCCTAAGGATAATCTTGATGTTTCTGATGTTATGATTACAAGAGCTTATAATTTACCTTGTGATTTTATCATTCATGCAGTTACACCAATTGTTTTTGATGAAGTTACTGATGAAGATCGAGAAGATTTACGAAGGACTTATATGAACATTTTAGAATGTGCTAAAAATAATTTAACTAAAATTCTCGTTATTCCATGTATTAGTACAGGGAATGGAAAGTTTGATAAGAAAGAAGCAGCTCAAATAGCGTTAGAATGTATTACAGAATATTTAGATAAATATGATGATTTTTTTAGTATGATAATCATTAATACATTTAATACAGATAGCTATAATATATATAGTGAATTATTAACAAAAAAATAAAATACTAGTTTAACTAGTATTTTTTAGTATTCGAAATATTTCATTCTTTTGTTATTTTTAATTTCTAATCCGCTTGCATAATCTAAATCTTGAATTATATTCTTTAATTCTTCTATGTTTCTTGTTTTATAAATACATTTATGTACCTTTTTGATGATATTGATACATTTTTTTTCTGAAATATCTAGTAATTCATCGAATGAGTAGTTATATTTTTCGTCTAAGTTACATGGATGATTCCATTCTTTTTTCTCTAAATTCATATAATGCATAATTGGTTCTTTAATAAATGTAGTGTAATATTCTGGATGAGATTTTGTGAATATATTTATCAATTGTGCTATTTTGTTTTTCAGACCAAATTTATCATTGATTAATAGTGCAGTAACAATTTTTGTTTGTTGGATACTTTTTTTATAGTACTCTCCTATATTATCGATATTATATGTTTGTTTATAAACACAATTAATCAAATTTTCTAATGTTTTATTTATTTTTGGATTTTTTATTATTTCTTTGTTGATATTTATTTTATAAAAATCTTTTTTATAGTATTTTGTATAATAATAAGCATCTAGATGCTTTTCTATATGTGTATGTTCATTTCTATATTTGTGATGTTCAGGCAATTCTTTATAGTAAGTTCCTGTTTTATAAAATATATATGGGTGACATGTTGTATCAAGACAATAATGGGTTATTACTCCGTATAAATACGCCATACATTCTGAATTGCTTTCTAAATGATTATCTATTATTTCTTTAATGATAGTTAACAGATATTTTTGGGTTTTCTCATGATGCGCAGTATGTCCAAGCTTTCTGATTTTTTTATGAAAACTATAGAATAAATAATCATGACTTTGAGCAAATGTATAATAAATATTTAAAGAATTATTTATGTCACTTTGGATTGTTTCGCTTAAATTATTATAAACCATGTTTGCAAATACATGGTGAGTTGCAATTGATGGCATTTTTATTCCTCGCTTTTCGACTATTATAGCATAGTTGACAAGTTTAAAATATACCATTTCAATAAGATTTTAAATGTGTTATAATGTTAAGGATAATAGGGTGATGTGTGTGATAAAGACATTTAAAACTATTGATGAACAAATCGAAATTCTTAAGAGTAAGGGATTAGAAATAGACGACTTAGAATATGCAAAAGCTATTCTTTTAAGAGAAAATTATTTCTTCATAAGTGGTTATAGACATTTGTTCTTGAAGTCTCCAAAAGATAGAATGTTTATGCCTGGAACTAATTTTAAGGAATTATATGCAATGTTCAATTTCGATAGACAAATTAGAAATATATTTTTTAAGAATATATTGATAGTTGAAAACAATGCTAAAAGCATATTTTCATACCAATTATCAAGAAAATATGGTATTAAAGAAAAAGATTACTTAAATCCATCTAATTTTGATAGAACAAATGATAAAGTTAGACAAGTTAATGATTTGTTAAAAAAAATTAAAAGACAAATTCGTATTAATGGTGGCCAACATTCTGCTACTATGCATTATATAAGTAATTATGGTTATGTACCATTTTGGGTTGTTGTTAAAGTATTGTCGTTTGGTCTTATATCTGAACTTTATACAATTATGAAAAAGGAAGATCAAAAAGATATTGCTGTTGTTTATGGTTTAGATATTGAGGATTTATTAGATTATTTTCCAATCTTAGCGAATTTTAGAAATTTGTGTGCTCATGAGGATATTACATATGATCATAGGACTCAAAGATTTATTGAAGATACAAGGTATCATGCAAGTTTGAATATTCCTAAGATGGATGGAGAATATATCTATGGTAAAGATGATTTGTTTGCTTGTGTTATCGTTTTAAAAAGGTTATTAAGAGAAGAAGATTTTACTTTATTAATAAATGAGTTATCTTATGAGCTTGATATCTTAGAAGGTAAATTGCAAACTATAACGCTTGATAGAGTGTTAGATAGAATGGGATTCCCTGGGAATTTCCGTGAGATTGCGAGGTTAGATGAATATGGAAACAAAAATAATTGATGAAAATGGACAAGAGCATATTGTTCAAAAAAAAGGATCTGGTGCTAAATTAGTTGCTGCATTTATTGTTACGATTGTTTTATCTGTAATGGTAGGTGCAGGAGGATTGTTATTATTTTTTCATATGTATCCAGATTATGTCAGTAAAAAGGTAACAAATATTACGAAATCTGAAAAAGAAGTAACAGTTACTGATACTGGTATTGCTGATGCTGTAGAAAAAGTATATGATTCTATAGTTGTTGTAGAAACTTTTCAAAAAAGTACTTTGTATGCAACTGGTTCTGGAGTAATATATAAAAATGATGGTGATACATATTATGTTATTACTAATTATCATGTTATTTCTTCTGGGACAAGTGTGAAAATAGTTTTATCCGATAAAAAAGAAGTTGAGACGAAATTAATTGGTGGGGATAAATATGCTGATATAGCTGTTTTATCTTTTACAAGTGATAAAGATATAACTATTGCAGAAATAGGGGATACTACTTCTATGAGAGTAGGGGATACAGTTTTTGCAATTGGTGCTCCACTTGATAGTGATGTATATTCTTGGACAGTTACCAGAGGGGTATTATCTGGTAAAGATCGTAAAGTTGAAGTTAGTACAAGTAATGGATATTTTAGTGATTGGATTATGAATGTATTACAAACTGATGCTGCTATCAATAATGGTAATAGTGGAGGCGCTTTATGTAATAGTAATGGACAAGTTATTGGTATAACTAATATGAAATTAGCTGATACAAATATTGAAGGAATGGGATTTGCTATTCCTATAGAAGAAGCAACTGCTTTTGCTGATAATGTTGTTAGTGGTGGCGATACATCAAGACCTGTTCTAGGTGTATCCATGCAAGATGCTACTTATACTTCTTCTGGAGAAAAAATTGAAGGAGTTGTCATTGCAGAAGTATCTTCTGGAAGTTCTGCCGATAAAGCAGGGTTAAAAGAAGGAGATATTATTCTTAAGATGGATGATACAGAAGTTACAAGTATTGCTAGTTTACGTTATGCTTTATATAAATATAAAGTTGGAGATACGGTTACTATTCAATATAATAGAGATGGCAAGATTAGTAGTACAAAGGTAGTGTTGCAAGGAGAATAAACTGACTTTTGTCAGTTTTTTTATGTATTTTAAATAAGGTTATGTTATAATACCTAGGACTTGAGGTGGTTGGTATGAAAATAGGATTTATATCTCTAGGTTGTTCTAAGAATTTAGTTGTTACTGAAGAAATGATTGGTTTATTTCATAAACATGGCTTTCAAATTGTAGAAGATCCTTATGATGCAGATGTTCTTTTAATAAATACTTGTGGTTTTATAGAATCTGCAAAAGATGAAGGTATATCTACTATATTGGATATGGCTGATTATAAATCTAATGGACGTTGTAAATATTTAATCGTTACTGGTTGTTTGGTTGAAAGATATGAAGAAGAATTAAAAAAAGAATTACCTGAGGTAGATTTATTTGTTAGTATTCGTGATTATGATAGATTATGGGAAAAGATAGATCATTTAATTCATGGAACAAATGATAAAGATATTTTAAACTATCAAGATCGTTTACTTACTACTGGAGATGTTATGGCTTATTTAAAAATAGCAGAAGGATGTAGTAATTATTGCACATATTGTGCTATTCCATATATTCAAGGAAAGTATGTATCTAGAAAATATGAAGATATTTTGGATGAGGCTAGATTATTGGCAAGTAAAGGTATTCAGGAATTAGTAATTATTGCTCAAGATACGACAAAATATGGAGTTGATTTATATGGTAAAGCTAGATTACCTGAATTATTAAATGATTTATGTAAGATAGATGGCATTAAATGGATTCGTTTTTTATATTCTTATCCAGAAACAATTACCGATGATTTGATTCAAGTAGTAAGGGATAATTCTAAAATATGTCATTATTTTGATTTGCCTATTCAACATATTAATAACGATGTTTTGAAAAGAATGAATCGAAAGAGTGATAAAGAAAGTATAAAAGATTTAATTATAAAATTACGAAAAGAAATTCCTGATGTAATATTACGTACTACTTTGATTGTTGGTTTTCCTGGTGAGACTGATGAACAATTTGAAGAACTATGTAATTTTGTAAGAAAAAGTAAATTTGATCGCTTGGGAGCATTTTCTTATTCTAGTGAAGATGGTACTCCTGCTTCTAAGTTTAAGAATCAAGTAGATGATAATATTAAAGAAGAACGTCGTAATAAAATTATGCAAATTCAACAAAATATTAGTAAAAAGAATCTTGCAGGTAAAATAGGAAATACATATGAATGTTTACTTGAAAATATTACAGAAGATGGAAAATACTATATTGGAAGATCATATATGGATGTTCCTTCAGAAGATGGTGTAGTATATGTTTCTTATAATCCTGAATATATGATTAATGAATTTGTTACAGTAAAAATAACTGCTTCTACTGAATATGATTTATATGGTGTTATAAATGAATAAAGAACTCTTTTTGAGTTCTTTTTATTATGATATAATTAATATAGAGTAGAGGTGGTAATATGGCTAAGACAGCGAAAGTATCTGATAAAGAAGAATTATCTTCTCTTGCATCTGAAGCAACTAGTGATGTTAAGGATGTTAAACCAGGAGTTAAGGATGCTAAAAGTGCTTTGTCTAGTGTTTCAAATTATGATGGTATAAATGTGAGTAGTGCTGCTCAAACTTTATCTTCTAATCTTGATAATGTTATGGCAGATTTAGATACAACAATTAAGAATATTAATACATATGCAAAAACTCTAATGGAATTGGATACTGGAGAAATAAGTGAAGAAGATTATCTTGCTTTGTTTGAATCTGATGGTAGTGCTAGTGGTAATGCTTTAGCTATTTGGAAATTTTTAAAGGCAAAAGGGTTGTCAGATGCCGCAGCAGCTGGTGTACTTGGTAATATTCAAGCAGAGTGTAATTTTAATTTAACAGCTGTAGGGGATAATGGAACTAGTTTTGGATTGATTCAATGGCATAATAGTAGATGGAGTAATCTTAAAAGTTTCTGTCAAGCAAATGGACTTGATCCTAGTTCTTTACAAGGACAGTTGGAGTTCTTGTGGAACGAATCTTTGGATCCTTCTTCTTCATATGGTAAAAGTTTGCAATCTGCTGGTTTTTATAATTCAAGTAGTGCAGTAGATGCTGCTGTTATCTTTCATGATGTTGTAGAAAAAAGTGCTTCTAGTCAATCTACTGTAAGAAATGTTCGAGGAGGGTATGCATCTGATTGGTATAGTAAACTAAAAGGAACAAATGCTGACATAGATTTATCTGATACTAATATGTATTTAACAAATAATGCTAAGAGTGTTATTTCAACATCTACAAGTACAACACCATCTCCTAGTTCAACTTCTTCTGTATATTCTTATCCGACTACTAGTACTAGTTATTCTTATTCATCTAGTCCAACAACGTCAACTTCGTATACTTCTACAACAACTCTTCCACAAAGTACAGAAGTTAATGTTAATTTAAAACCTGCTGAATTGACGGAAGAACAGTATAAATCGTTGTTTGTAACTGATGGTACAACTGATGGTAATGCAACAGCTATATGGAATTTCTTAAAAGCTAAAGGATTATCAGATGAAGCAGCAGCTGGTGTTCTAGGTAATATTCAAGCAGAATGTGGATTTCGATTAACAGCAGTTGGAGATAGTGGAACTAGTTTTGGTTTGATTCAATGGCACGCAGGAAGATGGACCCGTCTAAAAGAATATTGTTCAGAAAATAAATTAGATCCAAATTCTTTACAAGGACAACTAGAGTTCTTATGGCATGAATCTTTGGATCCTGAATCTAGTTATGGTAAAAGTTTAGCAAAAAATGGATTTTATAATGCAAGTAATTCTACAGATGCTGCTGTTATTTTTCATAATGTGGTAGAAAGAAGTGCTTCTTCTCAAGATACTGTTAGAAGTAGAAGGGGAGGATTTGCTAATACTTGGTATGATAAATTAAAAGGCACTGCTCCAGATTTTGATAGTACTAGTACAGTTTCTGTGTGATTCTATAGAGTAAAATATATGTCATATTTATGTAAAATATATTGTATACCATGAGAATAAATGGTATATTGAAGATAATAAAGGAGGATTAATATGAGTGGTATTGTTAGTCATAGTACTGATTTAATGAGAAGTTGGTCAACCGACATTAATGAAAAATCTAATAGTTATGATGAATTAGTTGATAGCTTATATAAAACTATTGATCAATTTGTAGGTTCTGAGGATTTTAAAGGAGGAATCACTGAAGATTTTGAAAATAGTGTGTTATCTCGTAGACCAGATTTTCAAAAGTATTCTACAACTTTTAGAGAATGTACAGAATATATGGATAAAGCAGCTCAAACAATTGATGATGATGAAGCAGAATTAAAAGCTTCTTTTGAGCAAAATAATCCATTAGGATAGATAGGAGAGATTGTAATGGCAGATGGAACATTAAAAATATCACCAAGTGAAGCTCGTGCTAAAGCAGAAGGATTAAGAAAAACTGCTTCTGATTTGGAAGATTTGTTAAATAAAGTTTCTACTAAAATGGAAGAAATTAATAGTGTTGAAGAAGGAGTTTATCAAGGAGATAATCGACCTGCTCAATTAAAAGCTGAACTTGATGAGTTTAGAACTATGTTTGATGCAGCTCATGAACAAATTGTTAAGTTTTCAAATTATATTGATGACGTAGCAAATAGAGCTGAAAACGAATAATACTATTTATATATTTTTATAAATAGTTTTTTATAGGAGATGGGTTTATGGCAGACTATTTATTTGATCAAGACATCTATACTAGTATTTCTAATTTAAAGAAAATTGCTACAGAATATGAAAATAAAATATCTGATATACAGGATATTATTAAGGAAATTACTTTGTCTGATGACTGGGAAGATTTACAGGTTAAAACTTCTTGCTTAGGTACATTAAATTCTTATATGACAATATATGGAACTTTATTAGGGCAAATGAATTTTATGATTCAAAAATTGGAAAATAAATCAGATAAGTTTGATTCTTTAGAAAGTACTTTTTCGTAGGTGATCATATGGCAGATGGTAATAAAGTTTATGTTGTACCAGCTACTTTAGAAGCTTGGAAAACTAAATTAGGAACGGTTAATTCTGAGGCATTAGATGTTATTAAAGAATTTCGAGAAGAAACAAATTCTATTGATAATTATCTAAGAGGAGAATTCTCAGATTCATATGTTGAAATGGTAAATAGTTTAATGGATAGTGCTATTAATTCACATAATTCTATGAAAAATATTGAAGTTCTTATTCAAAATGTTGTTAATACAGTTGAAAAAGAATAATATTTATTCACTAAAGTCTTTTTAAAGACTTTTTTTTATTGTATAATTATGTTAAGAATAGAAGTGGGTGATGATATGAGTGTGTTACCAAATAGTTTTTTAAATTCTATAAAAAAACAATATGGTGAAGATATTTCGTTAGATTTGATAAAGTCATTATCTGTAAAAAAAGATGATATTCAATACTTAGATCAGATTCCAAATTTGATAAATGTTTCTCTTGAATCATTTCCTTCTGTTAATCTTGATGATTTATTGTTACTAAATAAAAAGGTTCCTTATTTAAAAAGTTTAACTATAACTGAACAAAGTGCTTTATTTGAAGTTGATTTTTCTGTTTTTCCAAAGCTAAGTGAGATTCGTTTGTTTCGTAATGATAACTTAACTAAAATTTCTGGAATAGAATATATTCAAAAGTTAGAAGTATTAGGTAATCGTTCTATTATGGATTATGATTCTATTTATTATTTATTATCAAGAGACTGTGAATTAACCTTAGATTTAAGTTTTTATTATATATTTTTAAAGATGTTATATGATAATAAACAGAGTGTTGTTTTGCTTGAGAAGGTCAATTGGATTGAAAATGGTGGTTATAAAAAGCAATTTCAATTTCCTTATAAATCTTACCACTTGAGTGATGTTACAAATATGATTCAATTGATATGTTCACGTTATGTTTTTAAACAAGATAGTGATTTAGTTAAGTTTTCTGTTTTATATAAATGGTATTTAGATAATATTCGTTTTGAAAATGTTAGTGAAAAAAATGATGAAGAGATTTCAAGTTATCATGTGTTGAATTATTCTCTAGGAAAAAGAGTTTCTTATGCTAACACCTTCTGCTTAATGTTAAGTTATGTCGGGATAGATGCTCGTGTAGTCTATTCTATTGATACTTTAGACTCTATTGGAAATTTTGATGGCCAAAAAGTATATTCTGTTTTAGGAGCTTCTGATTATGCATTGATTCGTGTTGTAATAGACGGTAAAACTTATTATGTTGATATTGCATGGGATGCTTATCTTAAAGAATTTAAGAAGCTTGACTTTAATAGAATATATTTGTGTTCTAAAGAAGAAATTAAAAAGAATCATAATATTATTGGAGAAGGTAATGTTATTAATTCTTCCTCTTATCATGGGGATGATGCTGATGATATATTAGAAAGAATCGAAAGAAGAAATCATAATGTTGATGTTATTCTAAATGAAATTGATGCTGATGATCCTAGTATTGAAGGTAAGAAAGTGTCTATAGAATATAGTAGAAATCGTATTTCAGAGTTGAAAGAAAAAGCTATTCAATTGGATCCTTTAAGTGAAGAGTATAAAATGATTCAAAAAGATATTATTCACTTAGAAGTAGACAATAAAGAGGATGTGCGTAAATTAAATACTTTTATTGAAAATAAAAATAAGGCTGTTATTAAATATACAGATTTTATTATGAATAGTTATTATACAGATGATTATGAAACTAAATATGAATATGGTTTACTATCTGAGTATTTATTTGATTTAATTAAAATCGTTTGTCATAAAAAGAACTCTTAATAGAGCTCTTTTTATGTTATAATTGTTTTTGGTAATAAGGAGTTTTTATGAATGATATAAAGTGTATATTTTTAGATATTGATGGTACAGTTGATAATAAAGATAGAGTTACTACTAAATATACAAAAAACGTTATTGGACGATTAAAAACGGAAGGTATATGTAGTGTTATTTGTTCTGGAAGAATGGTTAGTTATGCAGTATCTAAAAGTAAAGGAGCTAATTGTAGTCATTATGTTATTGCGGATAATGGTTCTGTTGTATATGATTATATGAATAATAATGTAATTTTTGAATCTGTTTTTTCTAAAGACCTTATGAAATATATTGGTAATAGTTGTAAAGAGAATAGAGTAGAGTGCCTGTTTAATACTATTGATGGTTGTTATAGATATGGTGATTATAATTACCATAAATATAAAAGAGGTAGAAATATTCATGATTTAAATAAAATAAAGAAGAATATTACACAAATAATTATTAGTAGTATTTATTATGAAGATATAGAAAAAGTACGTAATTTAGTCTTAAAATTAGGTAATATACAGGTGTCTAATACGAACATGAATAAAAAGTTAGAGGATGGTAGAGCTTATTATTGTGATTTAAATATCCTAGGGAATTCCAAAGGAAATGCTATTTTAAAATTATTAGATTATTTAGATATTGATGTTTCTAATACATTGAAGTTGCATTTAACTTAAATCTTGATACTAAAAAAGCTGATCAACAATTAAGAGGATCTATGGTATTACCTAATGGAACTGGTAAATCAAAGAGAGTATTAGTTATTGCTAAAGGAGATGCTGCCGAAGCTGCAAAAGCTGCAGGTGCTGATTATGTTGGCGATACTGATATGATTGAAAAAATGGAAAAAGAAAACTGGTTTGATTTTGATGTTATCGTAGCTACTCCAGATATGATGGCTCAATTAGGTAAGTTAGGACGTGTTTTAGGACCTAAAGGTTTAATGCCAAACCCTAAAACAGGAACAGTAACTATGGATACGAAGAAAGCTGTTACTGATATTAAAAAAGGTATGGTTGAATATAAGACTGATTCTTATGGAAATGTTCATACTATTATTGGTAAAGCTTCATTTGATGATGCTAAGTTATTGGAAAACCTTGATTATGTAGTTAATACTATTGTAAAAGCTAAACCAAGTGTAATCAAAGGTAAATATATTAAGAGTATTACATTGTCAAGTACAATGGGACCTGGTATCAGAATTGATCAAAATTCTTTTGACAATTAATTGATATTAGAATATAATATGAATTGTTAAAAAAAGCGATTACCCAAAGACAGCAAGTGCAAAGGTAAATCTTGCCGAGGGAAAGACTTATAACACTATTTTTTGATGTGTATTTAAGCTTTCCTTATGGGAAAGCTTTTTGATTATCCTTAAAGGAGGGAAATAATGGCAAGTGCAAAGATTTTAGAAAACAAGAAGAATGTAGTTGAAGAAATCAAATCTAATCTTGAAAATAGTGAATCTGTTATTGTTTTCACTTACCAAGGCTTGACTGTTTCTGAATTAAGTGAATTAAGAAGAAACTTAAGAAATGCTCAAGGTGAAATGAAAGTTTATAAAAATACACTATTTAAAAGAGCTTTAGATGATTTAAAAATCAACTTAGATGGTTTTTTAGAAGGACCTAACGCTATTGTGTTTGGTAAAGAACTTCTAGAGCCAATTAAAGTTATTTCTAAATTTGTTGAAGACCATGAAAAAGCTAATATTACTGTTGGTATTATTAATGGTGCTCCAGCTGATTTAGCTGTACTTAAAGAATATGCATCTATTCCATCAAGAGAAGGATTACTTACAATGCTTGCTGGTGGTATGATTCAATATGTTAAGGATTTAGCTATTGGACTTAATATGTATGCAGAACAATTAGAAAAATAATTGAAGGAAAGAGAAAGGAAAATATAAAATGGCAAAATTAACAAAAGAAGATTTTATTAGTGCTTTAAAAGAAATGACTATTCTTGAAGTTAAAGAATTAGTTGATGCAATGAAAGAAGAATTTGGAGTAGATCCAAGTGCTGTAGCTGTAGCTGCTGCTCCTGCTGCAGGTGCTGCTCAAGAAGATAATGCTGCTAAAACTGTAGTATTAAAAGATGCTGGAGCTACAAAAATGCAAGTTATTAAATTATTAAAAGAAATTACTGGTTTAGGACTTGTTGAAGCTAAAGCATTAGCTGATAATGGTGGAAATGTTAAAGAAAACGTTCCTGCTAAAGAAGCTGAAGAAATTAAAGCACAATTAGAAGAAGCTGGCGCAACTGTTGAATTAGCTTAATTATTAAGTTAATGCGCAAAGACAACTAAGGTTGTCTTTTTCTAATGGAATAACTAGTAAAAGTTCGCTTTTTGTATTATAATTATATTGTTATATTGGAGGTTTGGCATGAGAATGAATAATCGTGGTTTTGGATTACGTCAAGAGATTGTTATTGGTATTATTATGTTTATCATTTTACTCTTTGTTACTGTTCAAATCCGTAGATTTTATATGGACTTGGAAAAAGAGACATCCAATAAAACAAAGGTACAAGAGACTATTCCAGAAGAACCAATTAAACCTAGAGATGATACAGACTATTCGTATTATTATAAATTAGAAAATAGAATTAAAGACGCAACATATATTTATATTCAAGAGAAAAACATTTCATTACAGTCAGGACCTATTATGATTACTTCGGATACTTTAATCGAAAATCATTATTTAGAACCTTTATTTGATGAAAATCATACTAATGAGTGTACGGCCAATAGTACTGCATATCAAGAAGATATCAGTGTATTTGTTGATGTGTATTTAAATTGTAATGTTTATAAAACAGATTCTAATTAAGGAGTGATATCGTGGCAAAAGATACAGTTAATAAAAAGAAAAAATTTTCTTTCAAAAAAGTTAAGAGATTATTTAAGAAAATTGTTTTTTCAATATTCAATTTTTTTGAAAATTTATATCATAAGTTTATGAATTTAAAGGATTATATACGTTATATTATTTATGTTTGGACCGGTGTATTGTTAGTTATTATTATTCTTATAGTCATAAGTATTTCTAATTCCAAATATAAAAGTGATTATATTGAAATAGAGAAAAAGATTAATGAAGCGAGTCTTTTATATGTTCAACAAAATGAATTATATCCACTTAGAGAAAACAAATTAAGGCTCTCAACTGATATGTTAATAGACTTAGGATATTTGAATAAAGTTTTTATTAAAGATGAAACTTGTACTGGCTTTTCTGAGGTTTATTATGATGGTGATGATGATACATATTATTCAAATGCATATATTAATTGTAAGAAATATACAAGTGATGGGTATTTAGATAAAAAGTAAGAAAAGCTTACTTTTTTTGTTGACATGAAATCAATAAAATGATATATTATGATTGCATTTTAAATTCGGGTTCTATCTAGGTAGAACCTGATTTAAAGGAAAGTTTGATACACCAGGATGTGTGTATATGGAAGGAGGACATATATGACAACTATAAATCAATTAGTAAGAAAAAACAGAAAAGACAAAACTAAAAAAAGTAAAAGCCCTGTTTTAAATGTAGGTTTTAATAGTATGGAAAGAAAAGCTACTGTTCAAAATAGTCCACAAAAAAGAGGAGTTTGTACAAAAGTAGGTACTCGTACTCCAAAGAAACCTAACTCTGCATTAAGAAAATATGCTCGTGTTAGATTATCAAATGGAAGAGAAGTTGATACTTATATTCCAGGTGAAGGACATAATTTACAAGAACATAGTGTTGTTTTAGTACGTGGTGGTCGTGTTAAAGATCTAATCGGTGTTCGTTATCATATTATTCGTGGTACATTGGATACTCAAGGCGTTAACAACAGAAAAAAAGCTCGTAGTAAATACGGAACTAAAAAACCAAAGGATAGTAAGTAAGATTATTAATCTTTTAAATATATTAAGGGAAGGAGAGATATTATATGCGTAAAAGACGTGCAGTTAAAAGAGATGTATTACCAGATCCAATATATAACTCAAAGGTTGTTACTAAATTAATCAACCAAATTATGCAAGATGGTAAAAAGGGAACAGCTGAAAAGATTCTTTATGAAGCTTTTGATATGATAAAAGAAAAAACTGGACAAGATCCAATGGAAGTTTATGCTAAGGCATTAGAAAACATTAAACCAATTCTTGAAGTTAAATCAAGAAGAGTTGGTGGATCTAATGTTCAAGTTCCTGTAGAAGTTACTGATGAAAGAAGTCAAGCATTAGCATTACGTTGGTTAGTTAACTATGCTAAAACTAGAAACGGAAGAGGAATGGCTAATAATTTAGCACAAGAAATTATGGATGCTGCAAATGGTGTTGGTGGAGCTGTTAAGAAACGTGATGATGTTCACAAAATGGCTGAAGCTAATAAAGCATTTGCTCATTATAGATGGTAGGAGTAAAAGGATATGGCAAGAGATGTTACAATAGATAAAATTCGTAATATCGGTATTATGGCACACATCGATGCTGGTAAAACTACTTTTACTGAGAGAGTTTTATTTCATACAGGTATTACTCATAAAATAGGTGAAACACACGATGGTGAATCACAAATGGACTGGATGGAACAAGAAAAAGAACGTGGTATCACAATTACTAGTGCAGCAACTACTGCTCACTGGAAAGGATATCGTTTAAATATCATAGATACTCCAGGACACGTAGACTTTACTGTTGAAGTTCAAAGATCATTAAGAGTTCTTGATGGATCTATCTGCTTATTAGATGGAAATGCAGGAGTTGAACCTCAATCAGAAACAGTTTGGCGTCAAGCTACTGAATATAAAGTTCCAAGAATGATTTTCGTTAATAAAATGGATAAAATTGGTGCAGACTTTGCATTCAGTCTAGATACAATTGGAAAAAGATTAGGTGTTAATTATGCTCCTATTCAATGGCCTATTGGTGCTGAACAAGAATTTAAAGGTATCGTAGACCTTATCGAAAGAAAAGCTTATGAATTCGATAGAACTGACGAACATGAAAATTATAAAGAAATCGAAATTCCAGCTGACTTAAAAGATTTAGTTGAGGAAAAGAGATTAGAATTAGTTGAAAAAGCAGTAGAATTTGATGATGCTTTAATGGAAAAATATTTTGAAGATCCAGATTCACTTACTGTTGAAGAAATTAAAGGAGCTATCCGTAAAGGTGTTTTAGCAGCTGAATTCTTCCCAGTTTTGTGTGGTAGTGCATTATCAAATACTGGTGTTAAATTAGCATTGGATGCAGTTATTGATTACATGCCAGCTCCAACTGATGTTGAAGCTATCGAATGTACTGATAAGAATGGAAACATTGTTAAACGTCATCCAAGTGATAGTGAGCCATTTACTGCTATGGCATTTAAGATTATGACAGACCCATTCGTTGGAAGACTTGCATTCTTCAGAGTATATTCTGGACATTTAACAAGTGGTTCATATATCTTAAATAGTACAAAAGATGTTAAAGAAAGAGTTGGACGTATTTTACAAATGCATGCTAACCAAAGAAAAGAAATTACTGAAGTTTGGACTGGGGAAATCGCTGCTTTAGTTGGTTTAAAAAATACTACAACTGCTGATACATTATGTGACGAAAAGAATCCAGTTATCATGAATGGTATGGAATTCCCAGAACCAGTTATTGATGAAGCTATTGAACCAAAATCAAAAGCTGATCAAGATAAACTTGGTATTGCTTTACAAAAGCTTGCTGAAGAAGATCCAACATTCAAATATAAAACAGATCCTGAAACTGGACAAACTGTTATAAGTGGTATGGGTGAGTTACACCTAGAAGTATTAGTAAGACGTATGAAAGATGAATTCAATGTTGAAGCTAATATTGGTAGACCACAAGTTGCTTATCGTGAAACATTAACTCAAATGGGAGAATGTGAAGGTAAGTATATTAAACAATCTGGTGGACGTGGACAATATGGACATGTTTGGGTAAGATTTGAACCTAATAAAGATAAAGGTTATGAATTCGTTGATGCAATCGTTGGAGGAGTTGTTCCTCGTGAATATATTCCTGTTACTGATAAAGGATTACAAGAAGCTATGGCTGGTGGTATCCTAGCAGGTTATCCAATGGTTGATATTAAAGCTACATTATATGATGGTTCTTACCATGATGTTGACTCTAGTGAAATGGCATTTAAAATTGCAGCTAGTTTAGCATTAAAAGAAGCATTAAATAAATGTAAACCAGTATTACTTGAACCAATTATGAAGGTTGAAGTAGTTGTTCCTGAAGAATACATGGGTAATGTTATGGGAGATTTAACTAGTAGACGTGGAAAACCACTTGGTCAAGAATCTCGTGGTAATGCATTGAAGATTGATGCAATGGTTCCACTTTCTGAAATGTTCGGATATGCTACAACATTACGTTCTAATTCACAAGGACGTGGAAACTTCACTATGACAATGGATCATTATGAAGAAGTTCCAAAATCTATCGCTGATGAGATTATAAAGAAAAACAGCGCTCAATAAAAATAATACTTGAAAAAGGTTCAAGCATTAGATAAAATAATTATGTATAAAAGAGGAGGAAAATAAGATGGCAAAAGAAAAATTTGACCGTTCTAAGGCACACGTTAATATTGGTACTATTGGACACGTTGACCATGGTAAAACTACATTAACTGCTGCTATTACAAAATATTTTGGAAAATTCGTTGATTATGCTGATATCGACAAAGCTCCAGAAGAAAGAGAAAGAGGTATTACTATTAATACTGCTCACGTTGAGTATGAGACTGAAACTCGTCACTATGCTCACGTTGACTGCCCAGGACATGCTGACTATGTTAAAAACATGATTACTGGTGCTGCACAAATGGATGGTGCTATCCTTGTAGTATCTGCTGCAGATGGACCAATGCCTCAAACTCGTGAACATATCTTACTTGCTAGACAAGTTGGTGTTCCAAAAATCGTTGTTTATATGAACAAATGTGACCAAGTTGATGATGCTGAATTATTAGACTTAGTTGAAATGGAAATTCGTGAATTATTAAACGAATATGACTTTGATGGTGACAATTGTCCTATCATTAGAGGATCAGCTTTAAAAGCTCTTGAAGGTGATGAAGCTGCTGTTCAATCTATTAAAGATTTAATGGCTGCAGTTGATTCTTATATCGATGTTCCAGTTCGTGACACAGATAAACCATTCTTAATGAGTATTGAAGACGTATTTACAATCTCAGGACGTGGTACTGTTGTTACAGGACGTGTTGAACGTGGTGAATTAAAACTTAACGACGAAGTTGAAATCGTTGGTTTAAGACCAACTCAAAAAACTGTTGTTACAGGAATTGAAATGTTTAGAAAATCACTTGATTCTGCTATAGCAGGTGATAATGCTGGTGCATTACTACGTGGTATTTCAAGAGACCAAGTTGAAAGAGGACAAGTTCTAGCTAAACCTGGATCTGTTACTCCACATCATCAATTCAAAGGATCTGTATATGTTCTATCTAAAGAAGAAGGTGGACGTCATACTCCATTCTTTGCAAACTACAGACCACAATTCTATTTCAGAACTACTGACGTTACTGGTGTAATTACTCTACCTGAAGGTGTAGATATGGTTATGCCTGGTGATAACGTAGATATGGAAGTTGAATTAATCGCTCCAGTAGCACTTGAAAATGGTACTAAATTCTCTATTCGTGAAGGTGGACGTACTGTTGGTGCTGGTGTTGTTACTGAAATTATTAAATAATTGTGTAAAATATAAAAAGATGAATGTAAATTCGTCTTTTTTTTTGATCTTTTTTAATGCTATAATATTCTATAGGTGATAGTAATGGAAGGAGTAAAAACTAAAACAAAGAAAACTGTTAAAAAAACTTCTTCCGTTAAGAAAAAAATAACTCCTACAGAGTTATCTAATGAAGAGTTATTAGAACAGATTTTAAGTAAAAAGAAAAAGCAATCAGTTGTTTCAAAAACAACAAAAGTAGATGTTTCTAAATTAAGTAATGATGAATTATTTGATTATATTATGTCTAAAAAGAAAAAGAAGAAGACTTTGACTCAGAAATCTTCTTCTACAAAAAAAGCATCTGTTCAAAAAGCGATAGAAAAAGATTTTAAAACAAATATTGATAAAACTGTTGAAAATAAAGATTTAGTAAAAAAGGTTCAGGATGAATTAAAAAAAGAAGAAATTATTCATTTTGAAGAGAAAAAGAATAAACACGTTTTTCGCAAAATAGTTTTAGCAACATTGTGTTTATTAATTATTTCATTTATTGTGTTTATTACTAGATATACTTTACAATCTAAAAATGAATCTTATAGTATTTCAGACATGATTAATGTTAAATCTAAAAAAGAAATTGAAGCTGAAAAAGCAGCAGCATTTTCTTCTTGCTTAGAAAAAGAATATGATGAATCTGAAGAAAGTACTAATATTCTTCAAAAGAAAAAAGAAATAGATGATTATGTTCAATCATATAATTTATCTGTTTTTTATGAGGATTTAACTTATGGATATTCTTATTCTTATCAACCTGATGATATTTATTATGCTGCTAGTACAATTAAGGTATTAGATGCTTTATATATTTATACAAAGGCGGCAGCTGGAGAAATTAACTTGGATGATACTATGACTTATTATTCTTATTATCGTCAGGGCTCTAGTAGTGAGATGGATAAACATTCTTTTGGTAGTAAAATTACTTTAAGAGATTTAGTTAAATATACTATCACTGTAAGTGATAATACAGCACATAAAATGTTAGTATCTTATATTGGTTGGAATACATTACATAATTTTGGTGAGGAATTAGGTGCATCTAATACTATTAATAGTTGGGATTATTTTGGAAATATAGATGCTCATGCTGGAATAGTTTATATGAAAGCAGTCTATGATTTTGTACAGAATAACGATGAATTAGGCGAAGAATTGAAATCTTACTTTGTTTCTTCAGATGATAATAATTTAAAATTTGAGGATCGAGGTATAGAAGCTTTAACAAAGTATGGTAATTATGATATGTATTATCATAATATTGGTGTTGTTGATGCATATCATCCATATGCTTTAACTGTTCTTACAAAAGTTGGACAAGTAAAAGGGAAAGAAGTAATGAGTAATATTAGTTCTATGATATATGATTTACATGATTTATATTATTCAAATCGTCAAAGTGCTTGTTTATTAGAAATATATGGTTAAAAAAAAGTATTAACTTTTATCTGTTAATACTTTTTCTTTTCTTTTAAATTCTTTTGATAATTGACCACTATGTTCCATACTATGGTATAAACCTTCGTTGATAATGTAATCATATTCTCCAATATACTCAAATGTTAAGGGATTGAATCCTAGTTTGAATTCATCTAATCCTTTGTAAGGATTTTCATTTGAAAAATCTCCAGTTATACCATTTAGATCTAAATAATCATAATCATTTTTATATTCTTCAATAAGCTTGTAATGTAAGAAGTAATTAGGACAGAACATTTTGTATTTTTGATCAAACCCACTGATTAGAATACTTACTCTGTTATTATATTTGATAACAATTGCACCACCAATATATGTTTCTTTGGTTTGTGCTAAATTTTTTGTTGCTGTAATAATGTTATTTTTATATGTCTCAATTAGAGTATCAGAGCTTAGCTTTCTTTTTAAAATATCATCGGATGGATTTTTCATTAGTTTTTCTACCAAAGAGTTGTTTCTTTGCTGTTCTTTATCTAAGCATTCTCTTAAATTTACTAGGCATTGTTCGAAATCTATTTTAACTAATTGAATGTCAATACTATTAGTTCTTTTAAAGGAGTTAAAGTAATTAAAATAGTGATTAATATTTCTATCTTTTTTATTCTTTATAAATTCATATAGTATTCTAATTCCTTCTAAATCGCTTTTTTCTAGTGATAATCCATATTTAATACTTCTATGTATTTTATTTCTTGTTCTTTTACTGATTGTTTTTAGTTCTGTCTTTTTTAATAATTGAATTGCATTAAATCTTGGAAATTTTGTTTCAAATCTATAACTTCCTTCTAGTTTTCTGAAATTTAATCCTTTTAGTGTACTATCGATGATTTGATTTTGATTATATTTAACCATTTTATGTTTATAATCTACTTCTCCGATAGCTATTTCTGGATTTATTTTTATAAATGCAAAGTTTTTATTATAATATCTTTTCTTTAATAATTTGGTAAATTCTTGAAGTAATTTATTATCATAATAATCAATTAAAAATCCTTTTGGTGCATACCCGTAGCGATTAAAGAAACCTAGTTTTTTGGAAAGAATAAGAGAGGCTGCTTTTATTTCGCCGTTATCGTCAACCATACCAATAAGATCATAGTCAAAGCCTTGTTCACTTGCAACTAAAGCATAACTTGATGATTGGTAGAAACTGCCTAACGGATGTTTTTTAGCATACTCATCAAATTCAAAAATGGATAGATTTTTTAGCTTCATAACAACCCCTCCTTTTTAAATAAGAGAGTATTATAACACATTTAAAAAATATTGCAATATGTTTATTTATGTTTTAAAATGAATAATAGAGGTGGACCAGATGGATATTATAGAAAAAAGATTTAACAGGTTATTATTTGCTTCTATGGCAATTTGTTTTTTTGATTTTATTGTAGGAATTAGTTTGTTTATGTTTACAAATTTAGCTTCTAAAGTATGTGTTGTACTTATGGGAAGTTTAATACTAATTCATGGAATTTTTTATTTTATACGTTATATTTATGATGGACTTGGAAGTAGATTTTTTGCCTTTGATTTAATTGTAGGAGTAGCTGCTACTATTTTAGGATTGTTTTGTATATTTAATCCATTTGATGCTATTTCTGTTATAGGTATTTTCTTTGGTATATGGATGTTTATAACTGGGGCAGAAAAGATTTATTATGGAGTTCGTTTTTATAAAAATGGAGATTCTATTACTTTATTAACGTTGTTCATTGCTGGTATGTTAATGATTATGGGATTATTATCTGTTTTTAATCCATTTAAGTTGTTTATGCTAATAACAAGATTAATTGGTTTATTTATGATTTGTTATGGATTGTTAGAAATTATGATTAATCATTTGTATTATCGTAGAGGAAAAGAACTATTAAAAATGTTTGATTAATAAGGCTTAAAAGCCTTTTTTTTCTTGATTTATTGGATATAATATGTTAAATTATATTTCAGAACGGATGTGATATTCATGGAAATAGCACTATTAATTGTTTCAGTACTATTGATTGCATTGGTGTTGCTTCAAAGTAATAAAGCCAGTGATGCTAGCCAAATTATCAGTGGTGGTAATGCTGAATTGTTTCAAAATCAAAAAGAACGTGGAACAGAATTATTAATTACTAGATTAACAGTTGTTTTAATTGCTGTGTTTATTATTATTTCGTATATAATGTTTATTAGATAGTCCTTACGGACTTTTTTTTTGGTCTATAATGTGTTATATTTAATAGTAGGTTAATATGCTATAAAAGGGATTCTAGGTGGTATATATGAGAGAACAAATATTACAATTATTAGAGAATATACATGAAGCTAAAGAAATTATTGAGATTAATGATTTATTAGGATTGAAAACATCAGATGAGTATAAAGAATTACAGGATACATTAAACCAATTGGTTGATGAATATATTGTTTTTTGTACAAAGAAAGGCAAATATATATTATTGAAGAATTGCCCTGGTATTAAAATTGGAAAATTATCGGTAAATAAAAAAGGTTTTGGCTTTGTTATTTTGGATAAGGAAGATGACATTTATATTGATGAGAAAAATATGAATGGCGCTATTCATGATGATGTTGTTTTAATTGAGGTTTTTCCTTCTGGAGTTCGTAAAGAGGCTAAAGTTATCAGAATTATTAAAAGAGAACTTAAAAATCTAGTAGGGGAAGTTGTCTTTGATGATAAAGGAAAGTGTTTTGCTAATTTAACTGATGATAAAAGAGAAATAATTGTAGAGTTAACAAAGGATAGTACTCAAGATTGTGTAGAAGGACATAGAGTATTAATTAAGGTTATTAAAGAATTAAGTAGAAATAAGTATTTAGGTGAAGTATTAAAAATAATTGGACATAAAAATGATCCTGGTACAGATATTTTAACAATTGCTTATAAACATGGTATTTATGAAAATTTCTCTGAAGAGGTTGAAAAAGAATTAGAGAATATACCTAATGAAGTATCTGAAAAAGAACTTAAGGATAGAAGAGATTTAACAGATTTAACAATATTCACAATCGATGGTGATGATACAAAGGATATTGATGATGCTATTAGTATTAAGCGTTTAGAAAATGGTAATTATGAGCTAGGTGTTCATATTGCTGATGTATCTAATTATGTTAAAGAAAATACTGCTTTAGGAGATGCTGCATATGAGAGAGGTACTTCTTCTTATTTAGCAGATACAGTTATTCCAATGATTCCTCATAAGTTATCTAATGGTATTTGTTCATTAAATGAAGGTGTTATTCGTCTTACTATGTCTTGCGTTATGGAGATTGATTCTAAAGGAAAAGTAGTAGATTATGATATCTTCCCTAGTTATATTAAAAGTAGAAAAAAGATGACATATAAAAAGGTTAATGATATTATAGTACGTGGAATTGTTCCAGAAGGCTATGAACCATTTAAAGATGATTTATTATTGATGAATGAATTACATCTTATCTTACGTAAAGAAAGAAATAGTAGAGGTTATATTAATTTTGATTTAGATGAAGCTAAGATTGTTCAAGATGAAAATGGTAAAGCTATTGATGTTATTAAAAGAATTCGTGAAGAAGGAGAAATGTTAATAGAAGACTTCATGATTACAGCAAATGAAACAGTTGCTTCTCATATATATAATATGGATTTACCATTTATATATCGTGTCCATGATGTTCCTAAACCTGATAAGATAGAAGATTTCTTAACTTTGGTTAAAATTTTAGGATATAAATTACATGGTAATTTTAATGCTTTAACTCCAAAGACAATGCAGTTAATATTAGACCAATTAAAAGATAAAAAGGAATTTGAAATATTATCTAGTTTGTTATTACGTAGTATGCGTAAAGCAGAGTATAGTAAAGAAAATATTGGTCACTTTGGATTAGCTAGTAGAGCATATACTCATTTTACTAGTCCAATTCGTCGTTTCCCTGATTTAACAGTTCATAGATTATTAAAGAAGTATTTAGTAGAACAAGATATGTCTATGACAACTATTCATATGTTTGAAAATAGTTTGGTTGATATTGCCCAACATTCTTCTGAAAGAGAAGTTGCAGCTGTTGATGCGGAACGAGATGTTGATGATATGAAGATGGCAGAATATATGGAAGATCATATTGGTGAAGAATTTGAAGGTGTTATTGATACTATTACGAATTTTGGATTCTTTGTTCAACTTCCTAATTTAATTGAAGGTTTGGTTCATGTACAATCGTTAAAGGGAGATTATTTTACATATGTTCCAGATTTACTTGCAATGATTGGTAAATCTACAAAAAAAACATATCGTTTAGGGGATAAGGTTCGAGTTAAATGCGTTGCTGCTTCTAAGGAAAATTCTATGATAGACTTTGAACTTGTAAAGGTTGATGAAAATGGAAATAAAGAACAAGAAAGCTAATTTTGATTATTTTATTGAAGAAACAATAGAATGTGGAATAGAGTTAAAAGGAACAGAGATTAAATCTTTAAGAAGAGGATCTGGAGATTTAAAAGATACTTTTGCTATTATTAAACACAATGAAGTTTATTTAATGAATATGTATATAGCAAAATATGAAGAAGGAAATATATTTAATCATGATGAAAGAAGAACAAGAAAATTACTTCTTCATAAGAAAGAAATTAAAAAGTTAGAAGAAAAGATTTCAAGAGAAGGTTATAGTTTGGTACCGGTGAAAGCTTATTTAAAAGATAATAAAGTGAAAATTCTTTTAGGAGTAGGACGTGGTAAGAAAAACTATGATAAGAGAGAAACAATTAAAGAAAGAGATATGAAAAGAGAGGCACAAAGAGTTCAATCAAGATATTAGTTTCATATTTCTTTTTTTATATATTTTATCATTGGTTGGGGGTGTTAATTCTCTCAATTATTTGATATAATTAGTATCGTAAAAAGGAGGCAGTTAGAATGAATTTATCTACTGTATGGTCAATATTTACAAAGATTATAGACATATGCATTGTATGGTTTATGGTTTACTATATATTAAAAAATGTTAAAAATAATGTGAAGATGGTTTTGATTGTTAAAGGTGTTGTTATTATTTTAGCAGTTAAAATTATTAGTGATTGGTTAAATTTATATACAGTTGGTGTTATTTTACAATATGTATTTGAATGGGGACCTATTGCTATTATTGTATTATTTCAACCTGAAATACGTAGTTTCTTAGAAACAATAGGTAGAACACAATTACTTGGTAGACATAAAGTACTAACCGTTGAAGAACGTGAAAAAGTAGTTTATGAAATTATGGATGCTGTTGAGTATTTAAAGAAGAATAAAATTGGTGCATTAATGGTTATTGAAAGAGATGTATCTTTACAAGAATATATTACTCCTGCTACAAAAGTATATGCAGATTTAACTAGTCCATTGTTAGGAACTATTTTCTTCCCTAATTCTCCTTTGCATGATGGTGGTGTGATTATTCAGGGAGATAGAATTACATGTGCAGGTGCTGTATTTAAAACAAGTATGGACCCTAATTTGAATAAAAAGCTTGGTACTCGTCATAGAGCAGCTTTAGGTATTGCTGAAGAAAGTGATGCTGTTGCATTGGTAGTATCAGAAGAAACTGGTAGGTTGTCTATAGCTGTTGATCATGAAATTCATTATAACTTAAGCTTGGATGAATTTAGAATGATGTTAGTTGAAGAATTGAAACCTAAGACAGAATTATTCTATGATGCAGATAATGTAGAAGGTGAAGGTGATATTGATGAAAAATAAAAAATTCGGTAAAGCCTTTAAGAATTTCTTTAAAAAGTTATATAAATTAATTGATAAGATCATTGTTACTCCTATTAGTACTGTTGTATATAAAGTTCAAAGTAGATTAGGAAAAAGTAATAAGTTAGAAAAAATATTAAATAGACCAAATGTATTATTGTATTTGTCATTAGCTTTTGCAATTTTGATTTTCTTTATTGTTGATTCAAAAGCTGCAAGATTGGTTGGTAATAATGCGGAATTCTTAACGGATATTCCTGTACGTGTGGTTTATAATAGTAGTGCTTATGTTGTTGAAGGTGTACCTGAAACTGTTGATATGACTTTGATTGGTCGTAAAGGAGATTTATATTTAGCAAGACAACTTGGTGATGATGAAGTTGTATTAAATCTTGAGAACTATGATGCGAGCGATGGCACTGTTCGTGTTAAGGTAACATATAATAAAGTTATTGATAATATTGATTATAAGATAGACCCTGAGTATGTTACAGTTACTATTAAAGAAAAAGTAAGTGAAAATAAAACTGTTATTTATGATTTGTTAAATCAGGATGCATTAGATCCTAAGTTGAGTGTTAAATCTGTTACTTTATCTAAATCGGATGTAATTGTAAGAGGTTCTAAAGAAAACATTGATAATATTGCGACAATTAAAGCATTGGTTGATTTAGGTAATGAAGATTTTACAAAAGCAGGAAGTTATACTGTAGATAATTTGAAATTAGTTGCTTATGGTGCAGATGGTAACTTGATTACGAATGTAGAAATTGTTGCAACGAATATTTCAGCTGTTGTAGAATTAGATTCTTATTCTAAAAGAGTTCCTGTACGTATTCAAACAACGGGATCATTAGTAAGTGGTAAAGCAATTTCTTCTATTACTATTAATGGTAAGAATGCAACAGAGTTTGAAACAACTATTTATGGTGATGAAGAAGCACTTGCTAATATTGAGTATTTAAATGTATCTATAGACATCAATGGACAAGGTAATAATGGAAGTAAAACTTCTTCTGTTACATTTCCTAAACCATCTGGTGTACGTTATATTCAAGATGAAAGTGTAACGTTAGTATTGAATTTTGGAGAAGCTAAACAAAGAACAATAACAATTAATCGAATTGTTACAAGAAACGTTCCTAACGGATTGGTTGCAAATTCTGCTTCTGAAGAGGATGGAACGGTAGATGTTCAAATTATCGGCGTTGAATCAGTTATTAATTCAATCGATGAATCTAGTATTGTTGCGTACGTTGATTTAACCGGTTATAGTGCTGGAACATATCCTGTCCCAGTTAAGGTAGAAGGTACAGACTCTAGACTTCAATATGTGGTTTCAAAAAGTATTAATATTATCCTTTCAAAAAGTAAAGAATAATAAAAATGACTCTTAATCAAGAGTCATTTTTTGATCAAAAAAATACGCAATACTTATAACAGATGCTATACCTATAATGATATAGATAATATTGTTGATCATAGTATTTTTTATAAACATTGTTACAAGATTTATATCAAATAATCCTATTAATCCCCAGTTTAGTGCTCCAATAATGGTTAATGTAAGAGCAATTTTTTTTAATATTTCCATAATAACCTTCCTTCTTATTTGTAGTATGGTTTTTTTAAAAAAATTTATGTATGAATATTTCTATCTGTTTTAAATATGATTAAATAGAAAAGGTTGGTGTTATGAAAAAAATATTTGTGATGTTTATAAGTTTGCTGTTATTAACAGGTTGTGGGAAGAAAAGTCAGAATTCTTTAGTTGATCATTTTATTGACGAAGTAGAATCTTGTAATTCATATACATTAAAAGGTAAAATGGAAATTTATAGTGGGGAAGACACCTATTCTTATGATTTAGATGTTTCATATATGGCAGATGATTATTATAAAGTAGATATGAAAAATACAATTACGAATCATGAACAATATATACTAAGAAATAACGATGAGGTATATGTAGTTACACCGAGTTTAAATAAGAGTTATAAGTTTGTTAGCGAATGGCCTTATAATAGTAGTCAATCTTATATTCTTCATACGATTGTTAAAGATTTGAAAGATTATGAAATTAGTGATTTTAAAGAAGAAGAAAATGGGTACTCTTTGAAGGTAGGAGTAAACTATCCGAATAATAGTGAACTATCTTATGAAAAACTATATTTTGATAAGAAAGAAAACCTTAATAAAGTGGTTGTTTATAATAAAGATGATGTAATTGCAGTTCGTGTTGATATTTTAGATATTGATTATAAATCCAAGTTAAAAAAAGAAGATTTTGAAATAAGTAGTCTTATTGATGAAACATGTTGTCAAGGTAGATTTGATACAGAAACTTCCTCCTTAGAAGATGTAATCTATCCTTTGTATGTTCCTACCAACACTTTTTTAAAGGGAAAGGAAATGATTAATACTGAAAATGGAGAAAGAGCGATATTAACTTTTAATGGAGATAAAAATTTTGTGTTAATTGAAGAAACTAGTAATGTTTCTGAAGAGTTTGAAGTTATTCCTGTATATGGAGATCCTTTTATGCTTGGTAATACCGTAGGGGCTTTTGGAAATAATTCTTTATCGTGGTCTGTTAATAATGTTGATTATTATTTAACTAGTAATGATTTAACAGTATCAGAAATCCTTACTATAGCTGATTCTTTAAATATGACGGTTGCTTTAGAGAAATAATGAATAAAGTCTGTTCAAATGCCACAATATAGGGTATAATAACTTATATTTATTTGATAAAGTTATCAAATGTGATATAATTTATTCAAGGTGGTTTGTATGGAAAAAGAAAAAAAAGTAGTAAAAAAGAATAAGAATAAAATCAAATATAGTACAGGGGAAACAGAAGAAATTAGACATTTAATTATAGTGATATTAGTTGTTATTATTGCAGTGTGTGGTTTATATTTAGCTACTAGAGCATTTGTAACAAAAGATTTATTTACTAAGAAGGAAGCGGAAACAGAAGAAGTTACACCTGGAGAAATATCTTATGAAAACATTATAGTTGGTCAAATTCTTAATAGACCATATGATGAATATTATGTTGTAGTTTATAATACTGAAGAAGGAGATTATAGCTATGATATGCAAATATTAACTAGTGAATATAGTGTTTTAGATAAACATCTTCATATATATACTGTTGATTTAGCAAATAAACTAAACGCTGATTACTATGATAGTGAAAATGCAAGTACTGAAGCAACTGATTTAAAAGATATTAAGTTTGGTGATATTACTTTAATTAAAGTTAAGAATGGCAAGATGGTAAAATACATTGTTGACTATTCTAAGATGGAAAAAGAATTAGGAGTTAATTAATTGAAAAAAGTTTAATTTTAGTATTAAACTTTTTTTCTTTGTGGTATGATTACTTAGAAAGGTGATACTATGGCTGATACGAAACAGAAAAAAGAAAAAGAAGAAAAGAAACGCACTTCTAAGAAGGTTTCTTCTAAAACAAATAGTACAAAAAAATCTAAGAGTGTACCTAAAGAAAAGAGTAATACTTCTAAAAAAGTTACAAAGAAGAAAGATGAAACTATTAAAAATCAAGATAAAATAAAAAAGAGTGATTTGGTAAAAGATTTTGTTGTCGAGGAAGAGGAAGAAGTCAAAGACCCTAAAATAAACAAATTTTTATTAGGTTTCGACAAGAAATATCATTTAGATATTTTAGATATCATGATTATTATTGTTATAACAACAATCGCTTCTTGTGTATTAACGGGAATTATATTAAATGTTCAATTCCGTAAAATGAATCCTATCTATAATTTAGATTTAGCAGATGATGCGAATATTAAAGAATTATTGGATGTGTATTCTGAAGTTGTAACGAATTATTATGAAGAGATAGATGAAAAAGGCATGGTTGAAGCAGGAATTAACGGAATGATGAAATATCTTGGAGATAATTATTCTATTTATATGAACTCAAACGCTGCAAATGATTTGAATGAATCTTTAGAAAATACATATGAAGGAATCGGAATTGTTACTAGTTTAAATGTCGTATATCGTGTATACGAAGGTAGTCCTGCTGATAAGGCAGGTATCAAAGAAAAAGATGTGATTATTAAAGTAAATGGTGTTGATATTAATGAAGATAATTTTGAGCAAACATCTGTATTAATTCAAAATAATGATGGACCAAATGAAGTTGTTGTTTTAAGAGATGAAAAGGAATTAACTTTTCAAATTGAAAAAGCAACTGTATCTGTTCCTGTTGTTTCAACTCGTATTATAGAAGTTGATAAGAAGAAAATTGGATATATTTCTTTGAGTTCCTTTTCAACACATTCTCATGATGAATTTGCTGAAGCTCTATTAGATTTAGAAAAAAATGATATCGATTCGTTAATTATAGATGTTAGAAATAATACTGGAGGATATTTGAATTCTGCTAAAAATATTTCTAGTATGTTTTTGGAAAAAGGTAAGATTATTTATAGTTTAGAAAATAAAGATAAAACGGAAATTATTAAAGATGAAACTTCTGAAAAAAGAGAATATAAAATTGTTGTTTTAATTAATGGTAATACGGCCTCTGCATCAGAAATTTTGGCATCCGCTATGAAAGATAGTTATGGAGCAACACTCGTAGGTAAAAAAACTTTTGGGAAAGGTAAAGTTCAAAATACTAGTAATTATAGTGATGGTGCAATGATTAAATACACATCTGCAAAATGGTTGAGACCAAACGGGGATTGTATAGATGAAGTAGGAATAGAACCTGATTATGATATAGATTTAGAATACTCTAATAATTTGATTTATGATAAACAAATGGATAAAGCTATTGAATTATTAAAATAGGACATAGGAATATGTCCTTTGTTTGTTATTTTTTTAAAAATAGTATATAATGTTATGCGAAAGCGGGATTATATGAATGATATTAAAGTTGGAGATAAACTAAAGTTATTCTGTTATAAACATGATGGTACTTTGGAACATACTTCTGAAGAAGCTGTTGTATTAGAAATTACAGAAGACTATTTGGTTTGTGGAAATGGTAGAACAAGAATAACAGAAAAAGATGGTAGAAGTCATATGACGAATGAACCAGCAGTATTGTTTTTTTATAAAGATCATTGGTTTAATATTATTGGTCAATTAAAAAAGTTTGGTTTATTTTACTATTGTAATATTGCATCACCTTATATTATTGATGGTAAGTCTATTAAATATATTGATTATGATTTAGATCTAAGAGTATTTCCTGATGGAGGATTTAGAGTTTTAGATAGAAATGAATATAATTATCATAAGAAGATTATGCATTATTCTGAAGAAATTGATAATATCGTTAAATCAGAATTATCATATTTAATAGAGATGAAAAAAAACAATGAAGGGCCTTTTAAAGAAGGTATTGTAGATAAGTATTATAAAGTATATGAGGATATGAAAAAAAGTTAAAATTTTTTAACTTTTTTTCTTGCTTTTACATTTTTTTTGTTTTATACTGAATAAGATGTTTCGAAAAAGTGTAAACATTAATTATCAAATCCAGAAAAATACTTGATTTTGTCAAGTAAAGAAAAAAAAACAGAAAATGTCAAAAAAAAGTTGACAACTCAAATTGGATTTGATATATTACATTTGCAACCAAGAAAATAAAAGACTTGGAAGCAA